>Ga0123355_10003313_pt1 | contig 23040 bp, 22 predicted proteins | sample TergutEmb28metaG_3_FD_89872 | JGI IMG/M metagenome (GOLD analysis project Ga0123355, IMG submission 89872) | Embiratermes neotenicus P1 segment gut microbial communities from Petit-Saut dam, French Guiana - Emb289 P1 | ecosystem: Host-associated > Arthropoda: Insects > Digestive system > Gut ... | reverse complement strand
TTCAAATTGAGCATACATTGGCCTGTTGTCATTGTTAAGTACTTTCTTGGAAATCCAGAAAGAAGAATTGATTTTCAATTATAATTTCCTGTCCCCTTTATTGTCATTGTGTAGGACTACTACTGCTCTGATCTGTGACGTGCGCAACACATTCTGTGGTTTCAAGGTCACTCCAGAACATCAGAGTTGCGTTTTGTACTGACTCCAAGCCTGTGTTGTGATAAATGACTTTCCATGTGAGCGAGTGTTGCTTTTTGACTCTAGTGCAAAATGAACTGGTAAACAGTTTTACTTTATGTTGTGGTTATAATTCGTTATAGTGACTATATTTGCACATTCTTAGTAACTCACTGTGTGCTCTGTGAATCCACTGCAAATTAAACTAGTGAAGAGTTCATTTTTGATCAAGTTGAGTGAACCAAAGAAGAGGAAAGAGGAAACTTTACCTTTTAAGGTGCATTCACAAAATTGCAAGAACAACTATTAGCTTTGCCATGTCTATTGGTCTGTCTATTTGTCTGTCTATTTGTCTGCATGTCATATGGAACAAGTTACCTCCCACTGGACGGATTTTCATGAAAATTGATATATGAGTATTTGTTTAAAATCTGTCCAGAAAATTCAAGTTTCATTAAAATCTGACAAGAACAATAGGTACTTTACATGACAACCAATATACATTTATGATCATATCTCACTTAATTATGTTTATATATATAATTCCGTGATAACAATTTTTATAACAGAATAACAAATGGTTTCAGTTTCCTCCCAAAATCCAAAAACGAAAGCATCACAGTTATTCTTAGTTTTCTCTATCCTGTTGTTTAGACATGTACTGATTTTGACCATATTACATCAATTTTAATTGTGTCACAGAACACTGGGGTTTCATTTCTGTTACTCGCTTTTCCTAAAAGGTAATCACGTTTCTGGAGCAAATTAATTATAAGGCACAGTTATGCAATTAATTTTTCAAGAATGAAAGTAGGACACTTCTGTGCTACTGTAGTCCTCCAGTAATGACCTAATCCTTTATGACTGATACAGCTTACTGCCCAAACATTACTGACTTCCAAGTCTTGCCACAGAATCTTCAGGGATGCAGCTATTTCCATCGCCTTTACTCATTCTGTTTCTCTGGTAACAAGGCATTTCTTATGTTTTACTAGCACAAGTTCTAGAAATTCTTTGTCACTGGCATTGAAATTCCCCTGTTTGAGATCATGAAACACTCTTCAATTTAAATTAATGGTTCTGTTTGTTTTCTTAAGCTTCATATGTTCTGTTCCATGACATGGAATTCCTGTGCTGTGCAGCAGCTGTTGATTTACTCTGTATGTTTCATTACCAGTAACATAAAATTAGCCTCACAACTGCAACACATTTATTTTGGTAACTGTGATGCTACTGTGCCTTCCTTTCCAGCAAGATTCCCCATGAATCTTACAAAATACTTTAACAATTTCTCACTTCAAATATCTGACTTGAAATAAGCTGTCAGTGTTTCAATAATGATAGCAGAAGGACAAAATAATGTGCATAATTAATGTAGCAGCTGAGCAATATTCTTTATTCACCTAGCCACAGTAAGTACAAAAACATTCTCCACATGCAAAGAATGTTATTAAATTTGAGTGCAATTACAAAGCAACCCCAATTTTTCACACAATAAAATAGGAAAAAGGTTTTTTCTCTACACATGTAAATACGATATTTTACACAATTGGAAATGTTTGTACTTTGACGTTTTATAGAAAAAAGTGTATAATACCTAAAACCAAAATAGAACCTCACCTTGGTGTAACTGAGTTAGGAAGTCTACCACAAGGTCTGTAGCTAGGCCACAGCACTGCTTAAAGTTGGGTGCAAAATTGTCCCATCCACGGAATATACGACCTGTCTTGCGCAACCAGTTCTGTACCATAGGTAGCAGCAGGTGGTTCACACAGTGCAGAGCAAACTGTGGACCTGATAACACATGCATTCACTTGTCTCAGTGGGGCACAAGACTGACAGCAATTATATGTGAAAAGCAACAAATGTGTACAAAGTACGTGACAAAAAATCTCATGGAATAGGGCCACTTGGGACACCAATGAAACAATAATATTGAAGGTCTGCTCCTTCTGTGATAATGTACCATATCAAAAAGTCAATACAGTGTAGCTGTGAGAACCCAAAATCTCACATGAGTAATATTAACATAATCAGATCTGCTGCATAAAAGGTACAATGTACATTACCTATATCACACATTGCTGATGTAGCACATAATTTAGAATTGGTTCCTATAGTTTTCCCCAGACACTGTCAGTGTTTAGAACTTGTTCTTTCGGCTATGAACAGTACACTAACAACTGTTTAGACAGCACGGAAACCTTAAGCTTTTAAAGAAAAAAGTGATAAAATCCCCTCACGTGACCAGACGCTTCAATTCAGAACAGGAATCAACATTTTAGAGACCCAATGGGAATAATTCCCTGATGATGGAGACATAGCAAGTCTCCAAAACACTTGGACTTAAGCTCCAAATCAACAGGGTTGGTGATCCAAGATTTTGTCAGTTCATAAGCTGTCTTTATTTCAAGGAATGTCACTTGACAAAAGCAATATGGCAGTCCGCACATGAAGCACATTTTAGACAGTGTCATTGTATTTTAAGGAAGTACTTGAAGGAACAGTGAGGAGATGACTTTCATAACATTTAGGTGAACACAGACATTTCAAGAAAAGATAAAAGACACATCCTCAGTCACATACAACTTATAATTCTTCTCTAGTAGCTACATGTTTTGGAATGAATTAATCCATCAACGGGGCATTATATTATGCAATAGCAGGTATAATGCAGTATTATGGTATTTACATTTCTTCTTTGTGGGACCCCAATGATGGATTGATTCAGTCTGAATCATACAGCCACTACAGAAAAAATCTAAGAAATATTTGACAGAGGATTTGTCCTTTATTGTTTCTGGAGTTTATAATGCAACAGGAAGTGTTCTATTAAGTTAGACATTTAAAGGCTCATAAACCTCTTCACAACAAATAATATTACCCACCTGGCACACGCATAAGATCCCTGAGCAGCTGAAACAGTGTGTCAAGAGTATGAGGTTGGAACTTGCGTGGACATGTCACAGTTGCGCTAGCCAATCCCTCCAGTAACATGAACCACACACGTAACACACCACTAGGCTGATCCAAGACATCCAATGAAGACATTTCACTGGGCAATGGCCACAGCAGTCGATACATCACATCATTAATCACAGGGTCCTCACTGTCCCCATCAAACTGAGCCACTTCCATGTTTGGCAGTACTGCATCCACTTGCTGTGGGCAGTCGTTCAGTTGAATTCTGAAATAACCAAATCAAAAACAAGCACAGATAAACAACTGTGTTCATTAAGCATGACTGCAGAATATTAAGACTCCAGGTGGCATACAATCTTATATGTCAGTTACATAAAAAGTGACAATGACCTGTAATTTAACTACATACACATGGCTTCCTGTGTCTGAATAACATTTATAAACCCTATTCTTTGTTCAAACTCAAAGCAATATGCATTTCCATGATTGCCTCGTCCTCTTACATTGGAAAGGTGAAATGGTAATAATGCTCTCATAAATGTCCAGATTACCACATCACATCAACAACAACAAGGATCAACATAAGCAAGAGACAACAAGAATTGTAAGTTGACACATTTATTGTAGTTACCAAGAATGAAATAAGGCAGCTCTCAATTGTAAAATGCAAAGGTTCCAGGCTGGTTATGCCAAAACCCACAACTTGACACAATCCTGAGTTAGTTTCCTCCATTCATGTCAGTGTTACCCTCCCACCACCATCTCACTTGTGCAAGTAACTGCTTTTCAAGAGGTTTCCTAACCAAAAATCTGTATACATCAATTCCTTGTCTTCCTCATCCCAGTTATATGTCCAGTTGACCGTAACCTTGTGAATTTAAATTCCAAAGCATTCTGTACTAGCCATTTAACATGTCCACTAAAGTGGAAGACATATATGTACTGCAATGTGTTATTACAGCCCTAAGAATTTACAGCCAGCATTTGTGGAGGGAAGGGAATCGGAGAAACAAAAACAAATAGATGAGTTATAGCGCCTTAGAACCTTTCATGTCATATGGGACAAAGTAACAGAACCCAACAAATCTATGATGTTTAAAATGAATGTTCAGTGATTAGTCAGCACAAATTGTACAAGCAAAACGTTCCTATATAAGAGATAAGGCATGCGCATATTTATATGTTTATTGTTGGTTTAATTCATAATCCTTTCAAAAATTCAGTTTATGTAGCACTGAGTGACAACATGATTTTAATCATGGATTTGAAAACATTGGCACAGAAACTAAGATTTCATAGCACTAAACAATGGGATGATCAGTGAATAACAGATCTGAAAAGATGTGGAAAAAAGAGGTATGGTTTGGGCATTTACCTGGATGAACTGAGGGAAACCACAAAACCCCTCAGTCAGGAAAGCTGATCTCTGAGCCAAGATCTGAACCCAGGATCTTCCGAATGTAACATAGCAGTACTAATCACTTAACCCTGCCTTTCAAAACCAGTGGCAGTTACCTGTGAGCTGTGTGGAACATTGGGCATGCAGGCATGCTGTACATTGAAGCGAGGATACTGGCACAACGAGTGAGGAACTTGAGGGCAGCTATGCACAGTTCCAGTGACGGGTTTGTATCAGAGTCATCACACTGTGCTGGCTCAGCGCTGCCTGCTGGCAAGTCTTCAAGTTCATCTGCATGATAAATCATATCAGTACAGTGTCCAGTGTTCAGTGGCTCTCTGCAGGTTTGTGACAATGGCTGATTCAGACTGTGGTAATCTAGGTTGTGACACTGTGTTTTTCTTTGACCAAAAAACACATTCTATTTATCAGTGAATATAAAATATGGTCCAAATTAAAACAGCAATACAAGAGATACTACAGCCACGAAAACACTGAATAATTTCCTGCAAAACACTATCACTCACAAGCAAACATACATGGCCATTTTCCACAAAACACAAACCCTATATACTCATGTCACTGTTTGTCATGTAAGTATTCAGTAAACTGTACAAAGTCCTTCATGAAAATTAAACTTACTGGGGCCACGAACATGCTTTAGCAAGCATAAGATACAATCAACTGCAGCATTAGAAAACACAAGTGGGTTGTCTGTGTCCAGAAACACCTCAAAGACATCCAGTAGAGCATGTAAATGGCTACTGCTGGCTTCATCTTGTGATGGATTGGCAGACAGCTTCACAACACGCAGAGCTCCAAATAAAGGCCGCCAACCAGATCGAATTTCTGTTCGATTTGCTTCAACGAATTCACAGATGCAGCTCACAATCTGTAAAATAACAGTAACGAATGTTTGATTCTTCAGTTACTTAAAGATACCATTACAGCTGCACCACTGAATGTGATAAAAAAATAACCATGAATGGTAACGATTTGAAAGTGCCATTCCTGGCCTAACTGACTGGAGAAACTGAAAGAAATTATAACATCTCAGAGAGGAAAATGCTTAGATTTGTACCACCTGAAAACAATTCTATAGCCCTACCACCACACATAGTTACATGTTTCAAGCAGTTTTGCTTGTTTATTTAAGGATTTTTCTAAACATTTACACCTTTATAGATCCAAAGTCTAGCAAAATTCATTAGAGCTGCTCTTGCTTGAAATGAACAGCATTTAGAAAAAAGAAGGCAATGTACGTATAACATAACATTGAAGAATGTTCATGCAACCATTGTTGCAGTACAAAAGCAATACATATTACACACACTGAGTGTGTGTTTGTAGCCTTAGGTATCCAGCGTGCAATGAACATGCATTGTAGTATATAGTCATCTGTGGCCTCTCCGCCTCAATTATATTTTTCCATGTTACCTCATAAATGACACAATTTTCAAAAAAAGTTGCAGAACAAAAGTGTGTGTTTTGAGTTTCTCTACAACTTTTGTCTGGAACATTTCTCATTCTAAGAAGAACTGAGAGAGATATGATCAAAAATGTATATTGGTCTTCATGTAAAGTGCCTGTTACTCTTGTCAGATTTTAATGAAACCACAATTTTCTTGACATATATTAAAAAAATGTTCAAATATCAAATTACATGAAAAATTTTCCAGTGGGAGCCGGGTTGTTTCATGCAGAGAGAGAGAGACTGACTGACACGACAGAGCTAATAGTCGCTTTTCACAATTTTGAAAACGTGCCTAAAAAGGAATTTAAAAGATATGTAACAAACAAACTGTAATTAGAAAACGACCGCTGCAGAAACCAGTTTCTGTGGCATTCAGCTCTCATGGGAATTAAAATTAATATTCTCATACATTCTCTACAGGAAGTGTACAACACAAACATGTAACAGGGAGGGATGGTGCATATAACCATCCCATTCATACAAATGCCCTATCTCTGAATGTACATTTAGACTAAATTCAGAACTAAGAGTCTACACTAAAAGTTGAAGAATAATATTACCACTTTACTTGAATACAAGACAACCATACATATAAAATGACACCCCTCCAAACTGCACATACATCTCAAACAAAATTACTCTCAGGTATATAACAAATTTGGCCATAACATCAAAAACAGATCTTGCCAAGATCTGCAACTTTATGTGAAACATGAAGAAATACAAAGAGGTGTCATCATGATTAACCCACCTGATCTTGTACATCAACATCACACAGTTCCAAACACAGCAGGTTTTCAAATGGTTTGAACAATGCCTCATTGAAGTGGAAGTGGGGCAACTCTGCCTGTTCATTTAAAACTGCTGTAACTGTATCATGAATACAAGCAACTGCCTTCTTTGATATTGCACGCTCCTTGTGACAAGCTGCCTGTAAAACAAATATCACACATATGAACACAAAATACTCATTGGAACATTTCAAGGGAACATCTACTTCAAACATACATATGTAAATGGGAGTGTAGTTTGGTGTCTCAGGATTCTTAAATTATTTAAGGATAGTGTTTCACCTGTAGAAGTTTTACATTGATAAAGGAAATCAGACTATGACCATGCATGAATCATGAGTAGGTGTCAATTTCAAAGGATATAAACATGACTTGATTTTATGATATGACAAGTTATGAAAGTTCCTGCTGGGACAAAAAAAAAACAATTTTCATCTTTTCCCACTCAGCTACATCATTTCTCTTGCGTGGTTCAAGTATATTGTGATCATATCATTCTTCAGAGAGCTCACATATGTTGTCACGTGATCATATCATTCTTCATATGGTTCACACACATTGTCAAGTGATGACATCATTTTTGAGATGGTTCACGCCTACTGTCAAGTGATCATATCATTCTTCATCATCACTCCAGTAAATTAATTGCAAACAATCTAGCGTAAGTGATATTTCTATGCCCTCTGCCACTGGCTGTATGGCAAACTCATAAAGGCAAACTGTGAATTTCAAGAGGTACAGATAATGGTGCTGTTATATCACAGGACGAGGACACAACCCTGTCAGCTGAAGCCTGCATTTAAATTATCACGACAGACAAGTGACTGAACATGAGATGACCAATATCATAACACAGTATGTAGTGGTGACTCAAGTCTGACACCATAATTCCTTCACCAGCTTACTAATGTTAAACATTTCCCACCACTCCCTTCACTACCCAGATAACATTCTGCTTGAGTATACTGCTACAAGGAGAAGGCTGACTGACTTACCTCCATAAGATGGGGTCCAACAACAGACCAGGCTCTCATCACATGGATAAGAGGACGACCACTTCGAACAGTCTTAAGCATCACATCTCCAATTCGATGTAAGAGTAGTAACTGGAAGCCTCCTGACTGAGGTCCAGTACTGCCTCGGGAGGACTGACTTCGCCGTGGCCACCACAGCTTCACAGATCCAGAATGACCAGAAGATGCAGTATGCTGTGACAATGTAGAGAATAACTGCACTTGTGATGCTGCAACCAGGGCTGTTAAAAAACTTGTTAGGGCCTGCAGATTCAACTTCAGGGCAGCATCATCAAGCAGCCTGGAACAGTCACAAACGTACATATGGCAGTCAAACAATCCGCCAAAGATCCAGAAAGTCCAAACACAAGACAAAATGCAGTAATTTTTTTTGGCAGGGTACACTGTGTTCTACACTTCTAATATGAAAGCCTGCTAGTTCAATGCCCTTCCATTCTAAAGTTTACCAGTAAGCTACATACCAGAGCAACTGCAATGTCTTCACTTTCACTGGCCCAACAATACCTACAAAAATCATCTACTACTACTACTACTACTACTACTACTTACCACCACTACCACCACCACAAGCACTACCACCACCACAAGCACCACCACCACCACCACCACTGCTGTCACTTTTCTACCTCCTCCTCATCCTTGTATATTTCCATTTTATGTATCACCTGACACCCAAGCCTCTCTATCTACCTCTAGAGTTGCTCAGCATCAGTTGCCTCCCACAGTCCTTTTGAATGACACCTTTCTTAAACTGCTAGTGACATCTTATTCTGAATCCTCCTCTTCAACATCTTACTTTTCATTTCATTTTCAAGCCCTCTCTGAAATCCTATCTTCATTCATTCTTCCAACACTTTCACATTACCATATTCTATTACTTGTTAATTAATCTCTCAAAACCTTTCCTTTTAAATTCTGTCTGTGTTTCCTCTTCTAGCTTCTCTTATTTCACCTTCTATACACCTTTCAACAAAAATGTTACTACTACTACTACTACTACTACTACTACTCATTAATCGATATGACTGAGTCATTACACCAATATTTCTTTAATTGCAACATCCCTCAGTAACCCTTCACATCCTAAAAGGAAAACAATCTTACACATCTCTTTTTCACAGTATTTGTCTAAAAGGCTTGAACAGGCACGAAATATTGTGTGCAATTTAAATCTAGTTAAAATTATCATTCATGAGGTTTAATTTTTCTGACAGCAACCTTACAATTTTTAGCAGTCACAAATTATTTCCAGACATTTCCAGGTAGTGGGTCGTGTTTCTTCCTCATACTGATGAAGCGGAGCAAATACACACAAGTAAAGGCCCTTCCGACAAGTCTCTGTTCCTTCCTAAAGCCCTGTCTGTAAAATCCACACCTCCCTTCAACCCCACTGTGCCATCAAGAACATGCTACTGAAAATGTCAGTTCATTCATCACAGTGGTAATATTTACTTACCTGTGTGTTCCACTTTTCCATTTTAATGTCAGTTGGTTCTCAGAAATGCAGTTTGGTGTGACATACTTCAAAACATGGGGTTTCACACAATCCTATGTTGCATTCTCGACACTTGTATTTTATTCTGGTTTCTTTGTTTTTTGCAGAACACAGAAGGCACCAAAATCTCTTACACTGCATGTCCCAGTGTCTGTTGTGACTTGAGTCAAGTCTTTTTAGTTGACTCATGGATGGGGCTTGCCTTCTTCGTCTTGCAGTCTGAGATTGAGGCACCCTCCCCCTCTCCTGTATTGGGTCCCTCACCAATGACAGTTTGAATTGTCTGTGTGACAATTTTGAACCACAAGAGGCAAGAATGATAGTGCTGTTGAGAATGGTAAGGTCCAGAAGATGGAAGATGATCTTATTTGTTCATTTCCAAGTCCATCTGCTAATAGCATAAAAGTTCATCATATGGACAGATTTGCCCACATATTCCATGTGCCTACTTCTTTCTTCTTCCATTGGCACTACAGCCCACTGTGGGCTTTGGCCTGTCAAACAAAATCCTTCCATTTTTTCCTATCTGCCACCAACTCTCTCCATCTTCTAACTCCCAGCACTTGAAGATCTCTTTCTACTTCCTCTTTCCATCTTTTCCTGGGTCTTCCCCTTCTTCACGTCCCTTCCAGTTCTTGAGTGAAGATCTTTTTGGGCATCCTATCCTCCTCCATTCTCTGTAGGTGACCTAACCAGCTTATCCTTTGCCCTTTTATCCCTTTTACTATATTTTCTCCTTTGCTCATCTCTTCTAGTTCTCGATTCGTCCAACTTTTCCATTCCCCGTTTTCATATTCAGGACCATATATTCTTCTAAATATTTTCCTTTCAAAAATTAGCAGAGTTTGTTCTTCTTTCTTCGTCAATGTCCACGCTTCCACTCCATATGACCCTACCGGTCTTATTAGTGTCTTATATAATATAGTTTCAGTAGCTCTGGATAAAAGTCGACTCCTGAAGAGACTTAGAGCGGCAAAATAAGTTCTACCGCCGGCCAAAATACGTCTTTGTGTTTCTTTTTTCATGCTATTATCATTACCGATTAGCATACCCAACTATACGAACTCGGCTACTCCTTCGTAAGTTACACCATTTATGGTTGCCCCTTTCACTGAACTTCATGATGGGGACGCTGAAAATCTCATATATTTGTTCTTGTCGAGGTTTATTACCAGGCCCACTCTACCTGCTTCTCTGCTTATCTCAGCACACATTGCTTCAAGAGCTGGAAATGTGCCTACTACAGTCTTGTATTATCACCAGTTTCACAGCTTTTCCATGCCCATCACAGGAATTACCCTCCAATGGTGGAGAATGCATGTACATCAGTATGTTTACATTTCATCCATCCTTCCATATTATGGCAGTCAAGTTACCTTTCATCTTAGCCATTAGATCACCCCTCTTAAATTTCATTTTATGTCCTAAATTCTTCAGTATCCTCTTTTCTATTTGGTTTAATAATTCCACGGCAGTTTATTGTCTTAGTATGTAAATCATCAAATAATACTGGAGATGGAAAAAAATTGTCTATGTACAACGTGTGTCCCCCATGTTCATTCCTTGCAGTAAATCCTGTTACAGTTGCATGTGTAGCTGTCATGGAAGGAGTTACACATTTCCTGTCTTTGTCTAAATACACAGTCATACTGTAAGTACATCCCTTAGAATCATACAGCTTGTACAGCTTCATCCCACACCACTTGTGTTTCTTTGATATATAATGTATGACTATGACTCTACCTTTGAAGAGTACAATTATTTCATCAACTGCTACATGGTTGGTCAAACTGTAATATTTAGCATATGAATCATTGAGCTTGTCAGCTATAGCTCTAATTTTCCGGAGTCGATCAAAATTTTCATATGTCTTGTCAAGTTCATTTTTATTGTGACTAAAATGTAAAAATCCAAGTATATGATAGAATCTGTCTCGTTTCATAGTGTTTCTGTAAAAGGCTGTGAAGTACTGTTCTAGTGTTGACCTGTAATCTTTCAGCATGCCCTTCTGATTGTGCCCATTCCACACAATAATTGTCAAAAACAAACACATTTCCTGAACAATCACATCAGGCAGTGGGGAACATCCTTCATCCAGTGTGTCCAGAACTGGTGGTAATATCTATTTGTCACTTGCACCAACAGTTGTATAATTTCAAAAAATAAGAGCTTGAAAACGCTCAGTAAGGAGTCTTTATGGATGTGGGGTGCCTCTGTTTGTCATAACCCACTGGGACCTCCTGTAAACTTATGGACTAAAGGTGCAGTAGGACAATGTGTACTGTCACTCCACTGTGTGAAGTTAGCATCAGCAGTGTCACTGTCAGTGCCACCATCTCTAAGCAGAAATGTCATCTTCCGATGAATGTGCGAAACCCAACATCTTCTAACTGATCATGATTCAAGCGTCTGTATTGCGTGGCCTGTTAAATGTTCTTGCTCTGATATGGAATGGACTCAAGTGTTGAGTTGAAGATAGACACAAGCATGAACCTACATTTCAAAGGGTCAGGAATAAATCTTTACAGTAGAAACGACATTTGCCTCTGGTCCCACATTGCACGACACATACCATTAAATGTCTGTATGCATTCCTCTCCTCTCCCACTGACTGCATACCAACTCATTCCCCACAGCACCCAGATAAGCCAACACTACCAGGAAACCCAAACATTATTGTGAAACTGAAACCTAAACAATTCTTAAGAAATACAATGATATGTATAGTCAGCTCCAAATTTTATAGCACAGGGTCTCATCACAACAGGAGTTCTTTGAAAAGAATAAATCCAGAAAATGAAACTGAAGAGTGAAAAATACACAAAATACAAAACGACCTTAAACTAAGCTCCATGAAAATAGGTACATTTTCTTCAAACCTGTAGCACGGGTATATGGAAGCTTTATTATATGAGTACTTTTTATTTCAAGTTTTTATCTTTAAAAATGCATGAAATACAGTGGATAATATCAGCAGGTGCAAAAACGGGCATTTCAAGCAAAAAGTACCCCAGCCATCAGCAACTACTTTCAGATTTAAATCCCTTGTACTCTGAAGGTTAAACAAACCCAGTTAACAACAAAACACAAAAAACACAGGTAGCCTTATCAAACCTCACTCACCTGTCAACTTGCTGTGATAGCACACAGATCACCCTAGCTGCATACTGGTAACTTAGTACCCCTTGTGATGTGGTATCTGCATTGCTCTCCTGAATCAGTTCTGTTATAGTTCCAAAAGTTGTGACAGGGGCACTGGGAGCTGCCAAGAAGCTGTACACATCACTGCAAATATAAATATATGACCTGACATTTATAACACCACAGTACATACCCATAATGCCCATATCACTGGGGCATGTTATAATGAATAAATACTTTCATACCCAAAATACACAATCATTAGTCATATCACACAAGACCAGTAACTTCATTATTCGATTCAGCACAAACACACAGATCTCTGCTTCGTGCTGAGAATGTGTTACTGTTCACACTTTGCACAAGAATACACCATATCTAAGAGGCCAGAAGAGCAGTGCATAAAGAAGGTTACTAGTTATCATGAAGGAGGATTTCCATGGTTGTCCTCAATTTCTTAATGCCAATACCTTAACCCTTTTACTGCCGTAAGTTTCAAATACTGGTCAGGCAATGTAGGAAGATTTCTTTTCACAAATTCGAAAAAGGTATCAAGACTGCTGACATAAAATTTGGTGAGATATTTCCATATTCAGTCATCTCCAATAAAGTAGCCTGACTCTGGCACTAGGATTCGCACATCCGAAAAGCATCATCACGTAAGCAGATGATGTGAAAAACAGAAGACAATAAAGCTGCAGTGAATAAATTTAACCCCTTCTTGGCAGATCTTATTTTTAAAATAAAAAATTATCATCTCTTATGCTGCCATCTGGTGTAACTAATCTTACTGCAGTTAGTACTCCATATACTAATGGATCTGATTCAAATTTAGTAAACTTAATGATAACAGAATTAGTAAATTTAAATCAGCAAGTACTCGTAGGGGGCAATGCGCTGGGTTAAAGTTGGCAAGGCAGACCACACTGCACCTAGACAACTAGCATATGACAGACTGGTAAAACCAACACCATACTGGGCAACAACTGTATTTGGAACTGGGAGTAAAATGGTTTAGAAAAGGTCATTAATTCCTCCTCCTAAAACCCCACTCACCATTATGTCATATTTCTGTTTTATTCAGTACTACAGAATACCTGTATTTGAGTAAGGGTCCTTACCCATTTTCCTTTCCGCCATCTTACACACAGGAAGTAAGGAGGATTGCATCCCAAGATAGACATTTAATATACTGATGCAACAAGGATAAGTACTGTATTTTTTAAGACACGCTGTATAATCTCAGAGTTATTACCCACTAATCCTGTGCATTTCATAATTTTACATTCTACTGTTTAGATAATGTTTACGTTTTACACAAAGGGTGCACCAAAATTTAAATGTCCAACCCCATTAATAAAAAGGTCAAACAATAACTTACCAGATCTCTTCATCATCCTGTGCTGCAAAACTTAGTCTCTCCATATTTGAAGTTTTATCATTGTTTGAAATTGACTGCTTTACAGCCAGCTTGGGACCCAAACTCCTGTTTTGTGACTGACTAAAGAACCCATGCTCCAATTTGCTGACATAAACAGAACATCTGAAACAGTTTGTTCCAAAACAGAGAAAACAAAAAGCAGTTAACTAAATTTCTGCCACTCTATATCTGACCACTTTAATGACACTAGCTTCTATATTAAATAATGAGCCCCAACTGACCTGAAGACATGGGACCAGCAGTCTGGGCTGTGGCTACTGAGCTCAAGTCCTCGTCCCAGCAGGACATCCATACTGAGTACATGTGATGTGTGGAGCTTGTGTTGCTTCTGCAGCAACCTCAGCACTCCACGAGCTCGTCCCAGTCTTCTCTTACCTGGGGACTCCCCTCTATCACCACTGCTGTCAGGGCAAGCCGCTGACGCAAGTAGGGAGAACACACTGCCACACCGACTCTGCAATCCTGCCAATGCAAACATAATCACATTGTGATAGTGGAACATCTCAAAGAACGTGTGTCAAGCAAGAGTCATACGTGTGGTCTGAGACAAAAAGTACAGCTGCCAAAGTCACTGCATGACTTCAAAGTACCATTTCTCACCATTAGACTCATACCAGTGTACAGTATCAATCTCCTGTTATAGACAGTGAACCATCACAGGAAATGTTCTTCTTGACCCATAGGACCACACATGCACAGAGACTGACTCAACTGTTGTCAATCCATCACCAAGACGACAATTATCAATTGAAGCAAAACAACATGAAGCCAGGATTGTGTAATCGGTACAATGACTAAGCTATGAGCTGGATGGTATGGGTTTCATCACAGTAGCGGCAAGAGAATTTTCTCTCCTCCATACAGGTTCTGGGACCCACCAAGCCTTCAATGCAATGGGTACCACGGTGCTTTCCTGGGTGTAAAGTAGCCAGGGTGTGAAGTTAAATGCCCACTTCCATGCAGTGCTGAGGTTAAGAATGAGTGCAGCTATATAACTACTCCCACTACATGTCTTCAAAGCATGGAAAGGGGTAACTTTAACAAAATGTCTCGGCCCATACGTTACTTACCAACTTCTTCAACTGCACAGGATATGTATCATTTAATGAGACAGGAAAAGTATCGTGAATGGTGACTATGCAGGGACTGTGTTTGCCAAACAGTTTCTCCCCTCCAATTATTGTAACCAAAATGTTGCACACGTATCTCGATTCTGTACACCACTACCAGTGCCAACCATCTCACTCTTCTTTACCTAATGACCCTATGGATGTATGCCTATCTACCACCACACATATTCAACCTACCTGAGATAATAACAGTCACCCAGCTGCTCAAGAACTGTCCTGTCTTTTATCCAGTAGTTCATTACTGTGTAAACATGAGCACCCACTGAACCCTGCCCTTGGAATATGAATTCTGTCCACATGCCACATCCAATTTCCTTATAATCCACTGTAATACCATCCTCCCCACCTTTATAAAGTCTCCCATGTGGTATCTTCCCTTCAGGAATTCAGACTAATGGTTTATATTCATTTCATATCTGTTCTATATTTACTGGTCGCCAGATGGGATAGCATAGTCAGTATAGCAACTCCCTAAGAGCTGGACAGTCTGGGGATCGAATCCCAGTGGAGACACCATTTTCTGTGCCATTCAAACTGGCCCTTAGGTCCATCCAGCCTCCTGTAAAAAGGGTACTGAGTCTTGCCCGGAGGTAAAACAGCTGGAGCATGATATGACTACCCTCTCCTTCTTGGGGACCACGGTAGCACAGTGGTTAAGGTGCTGTGCTACAAATCGGTAGGTCGCTGGTTTGATCCCAGCTGGTGTCAGTGGATTTTTCATTGACATAAAATCCTTCCGATCGCACTCTGGCCCTGGGGTCGACACAGTCTCTAACAGAAGTGAGTACCAGGAGTATTTCCTGGGGGCAAAGGCGGCCGGTGCGTAAGGCTGACAACCTACCACCATCCTGTGCCGTTGTCACGAAATCTGGGAACCTTAACTTCCTGGAACCCTCTGAGCCTGTCCAGGCCTGTAACGGGACTGCTTTACTTTTTTTTTTTTACCCTCTCCTTCTAGTGTTGTGTGTTGCACAGGCATATCATGGGGTGACCTTCACTTTTTCCTATATCACCTATAAGACCAGCCCACTGTATCCTCCTTATGTTGCTTGTTACACATAAACAAATTACTGCATGAAAGATCATGAATAAATTTCCCAGAGACAACCAATTATCAACAGAAAAATGGACACAAAGACTGTCTGAATGTAATCACTGACTTGTACCTAAAATGTTGGTGAGGCGAGCAGCCTTCTGCAGACCATCAAGACTTGCCACAATACTGTCCCTTGCTCTGCGATGTTCTTCACGAGCAACTTCTGACCCTAGCAGTAGTGCCAAGCTAGATGTGACACCCAGCTGACCTCTGGGGTCACCCAGACCAGCTGACAGAACCGAAAGCATTGAATCCCAGCAACAACTCAAGACACGTCGAGACAGTTTCACACCTGAACAACAAAATACACACATATAAAATAATTGACTGATGCACACATGTTAGTACATGTCCTTCAAAACCATAACTTCCACAGCTCAAATCTCAGCCTGGAAATTAGACAGCCTCATACATTTCATGTTTCACCTCAGTCCTTCCAGCAAATGCAGGTATATGAGTAGAAAAATGTATACCAATTTAGAATAGACACACTGTCACAAAGCATTTCTAGCAATTTTGCATACCAAGTCTCTCTTAATGTTCACTTATTACACACACAAGCATATTGTTACAAAAATAATTGTACTACAATTCTCAAGCACCTGAGTTGGAAACTTTCATTTTCTTAATATAGGCCTGTGTACAATATTCAACACATCAAAAAGTCTATTCCATGCAAACAATGTGTTTATGAATAATGTAGGGTAAAGCAATCCCTGTACAAGCCTGGAGAGGTTCTGAGGGTTCCAGGAGGTTAAGGCTCCCGAATTTCCAGACAATCGGTACATGAAGGTAATAAAGTTGTCAGCCCTACGCACCGGCCTCTTTTACCCCTCAGGAAATATCCCTCGCACTCATTTATGTTATTGGCTGTAACCACCGCAGGGCCATAGTGTGGCTGGAAGCATTAAGTCAACAAAAATTCCAGTGACACACTTGGGAATTGAACCTAAACCCTTCTGGCTCGTAGCGCAGCACCTCAACCAACTGCACTATTGCATGTGCCTTTCGAATAACGTGGGTATTATTAAAATTCCAGTGGCCTTTATGCACTTTATACTGATGACCAAGTACAAGCATTTTGGCATGTATACTACAACACCACCAACCACAAAAAGACTAATACTGCAGCCACAGCCCATACACCACAGAAAGTGTAATTCATCAGAAACAAGAAGAATGAAACACTACAAACATGCAACCAAACAAGAAGGAGCCACTATAAAACATGTGTAAAAAATCCAACACAAAAGAACAGTTAACAGTAAGAACAAACACAGACTAAGTGAAAGAGGAGTGAACATGATATGAGTAAAAAGCGTGAAATAGGGGTAGGTACACAACCACAACAAACCCAGCACAGGGACACTGATCATGCAGATATAGGCATCCATATATGTATATAACTAAGGTTGTAAAGTGGATAAAGTATTTTTTTTAAGCTCATGGTTCCATGCACCGTACTTCAATGTGAATAAAAATCCAACAGATGCAACAGTATGCACATATTTATTCACTGCAAAACTACTCTACATGTTTCGGGTGTCACAGCACCCATCATCAGGAGTATTAAAAACTGTAATACTTTAATACTCCTGATGATGGGTGCTGTGACACCCGAAACATGTAGAGTAGTTTTGCAGTGAATAAATATGTGCATACTGTTGCATCTGTTGGATTTTTATTCACATTGGATAAAGTATGTTGGAAGTCTAATAATATACACATTAATACAAGCAATAATTACTCAGTATCATCAAAAGAATTGTGTTGTATTTACGCTATGGAACAATAATTATTTATACATAAGCAAAATGGCATGTCTTGTAAAAAACCAATAATATCCACATCATATCATAAAGTGTTCGAAATAATTCTTGTACCTCTCAATGAGATGTATATTTCACGACATGTTACCACTGTTCCATACAATGACCCAGTTGCGCTAGAATTGATAAAATGTGATACACGCTTCAAATAAAGCTGATGTTACACTAAACTGTTATGAACCCAAATTACACCTGCCTAACAAAACTTCAAAGTAAATACCTCAGTAGTCTGTACACTCTCACCTGCATCTACTTCTGGGCTACTGTCAATGTGTGTGGCAGCCCTCTCAAGTCGCTGGCAGTCAGACAGCAATTGACCACCTTGCTGACAGCTCCCCAAACCATCCACGTCTGTAACAGAAGGATACATTATAATCACATCAAGAAAAACACACAATCTTGTGAGTCAGTAAATTAGCACTGTTTAAAAATTATGACTGTTATGATGTTACGAATCATACACTCTGTTTATCATATTATGTGGATACCGTTCAACACAAACAAGCCTGTTAATGTAACATAATGTGTGAAGGACAGCAAAGAACAAAGCACTAAGACAGCAAGGGCTCATGGATATTCAGCAAACAAAACAATGTTCAGCAGGTGAGACAAATGACACAGAACATTTTTGTGGGTATCTTCTAGGACTCTGTTCATCTTAAACATACAAAACCATACATTGTGTGAATTTCTATTTCCATATTTAGGTTGACATGATGAGAAAGAATTCCTATTCTGTTGGGTGCCTAGGTACAGCTACTCTATTGTGTCCCTTGACAAAGATATTTGCATACCATACTACAGAGACAAGTATTAAAAAATAAAAACATGTCAGCATAACGACCTAACAAACCATGTAAAGCAAGAAGTGACATCACTTCCAGAGCCCTTATACAGTGAAATATCCTTCCATCATTTCTGAAGGGACTGTGTGGAAAAGAATGATAAATGCAGGAAAAGACATTTGCAGAAAAGTTTTAAAGGTATAAGATTTATATGGACCAGAAAAAACAAATCACACTTGCAGAAAACAATGCACAGGGAAACAATGGATAGAGGTTCCAATGTATATTAAATATATCATATCACTTCAAATTTAAGACACCCTCTAATTTAAGACGCACACCACTTTTAATATGCAATTTTCAGGAAAAAAGTTTTTGGAAGCAAATACATTTCACTGTCCACAGAATTTACTACTCCTTCGGCGAGGCCACTTGTTCTTCAAGGAAAACGTGTTTTTGAGACTTTCACATTGTGAAAAATGCCTCAAATTTATGACACATCCCAATTTTCAGTTTGGAAAAATATGAAAAAAGAAGCATCTCAAATTCAAAGTAATACAGTACTTCATACAACTGGTATAAAAGTGAGTTAAAAAATGAACTGTTACCACAGTCCCAAACAGAGAGCACACATGCACACTTAGTATTATTAAAAGAAGTTAGTGCTACCTGTGAGAAGATTAATGAGAGCAAAGTTAGTGTTGGAGTTAGGATTGTAGCCACATTTCTCAAGAAGACTTGAGGCAAGGATGTGTTGATAGAGTTCTGAGAGCCAGGTGTCAGAGAGGTAGACCAACACACCGCTCCCATGAACACCCTCTACAAACTGCTCCTAGTAATCAACCAGCCACAATTAAATGTTAGATGAATCTCTAGTGCTTTTTGATTTGTAAATATGTTTTTTAAACATGTCAATTAATGTCCTTCCTACCTCCAAGAGTGAAAAACAAGTTCCACACACACATATAAAACAAGCAGAACTACAATTTTGTACATTCCTCTTGAAGTTTGAATGACATCCGATCTCTCCAACTTGAAATACTACTCAATAACATTTCATCTATTTATTTATTTATTTATTTATTAATGGTTTGTTTAATGGTTCTGTCAAGATCTCAAACAATGTGTCCGACAGTAAGAAGAGGAACTGATGAGAATGTGGAAGGATGTAGTTACGATTTAATTTGAGGTACCACTCCAGTATCTGCCAAAGGCAGAGAGAATAACCACAAAAAAATCCAGTCAGAATAGCAGACAGTTGAACCCATGACATAAATGTGATGCTGGAGTGTGCCATTCACCTTTTAAGATTACAACCCAAGCCTGCTAATAAAACATACTAACATAATACAGACAACTGTTCAGCAATACTGTAGGACTGAAAGGATTATGTCAACCAGTTATTAGTTTCCATATAATCTACTCTACTCCAATCAGTAGCAACAGTCTACAAAAAATGAGGTTATCCAATTTACACTAACCTCTGTCATTGGAACTGGTTTTGTATGTTGTTCTTGGTAATAGCCCTGTTTAATCAGCTTCAAGTTCAGAAGTAATGCTGAATATGTGGCCAGGTAAATTCCATCAGCATTGATAATAGTTATAAGAGTGAGGTTATGTGTGCTGCTACTATTGTCTGGTTTTATCTGCTGCTGTGAAAACAGGCCTGAAATGAGGTCAACACAACAGTCATATGTAAAGCATCCCTTTAACATTTTGTTTACACTCTAACATATCAACATTTCTACCTCCCCACTATGATTTAATTTGACGTGCCTTTTGCAAATAATGTAGACATATATAAATCATTCCTGTAGTGTCAATACAATAAAAGTCATGAATGTTTTGTTCCTGTGAACATGTCTTCAATCAACAGTTCTACTGTTAATGTCTGTAAACTCACTGTTTTCTTGGTTCCAGTGCATTATACATGAAATCTTCAGAGATTATTATGTTCTGGGTGTGTTGCCATGTAGTTAGGTAGATAAATATTTCAGAGGAACCTGCTGTCTAGGTTTTCAGGAAAGTAGATGGAGGCAACAAGTTCCTTTGAAACTGCCTGTCTACCAACCTGCATGGCATCATACCCCAAAAACATGGTAATTTCAATGTACTCCATCAAGAGATGCTTCCTGGTATGAGTGAAGTAATTTTACACAGACCTTGGCAGTACTTTGCTGAAAACTCCTGCACAGCCTCATCAACTTCAATAGAGCTGCGAAGTGTCAGCAACAAGGGTACAAAATGTTGGAGTGTTTGAGTAAATCGTCTTGCATTTTGCCTTTCCACATCACTATACTCTTCACCAACCTTAAACACAAAATGCTGCAATGAAAATATTTCATACCACAATACCTTCATGATACACCTTGTCTTTCTCTTCTTTGCGTTCATCAGATGGGCACTATTACAATACCTAATTAACAAACTAACATACTAACTAACCAACCAACCAACTAATTAACTAAAATCCACAAAGCATAATCCTCTCAAGAGTAGTAAGTTAAAGAACCCAAAAGTTCATTATCATGTTCATAACATCCCCCAACTCATTCCTATTCTAAACTAAATAAATAAAATCCACACCCTCTCAGCCTATTTCTTTAAAATCCATTTTAAAACTAACCCTCCATCTACACCTAGATCTTCCAAGTGGTCTCCTACCTTCAGCTCTTTCAAAACTTTAAATACATTTACCTTCCCTCCCATGTGTGTTACATGTCCTGCCCATCTCATCTTCCTTGACTTGATCACACTATGGCATTACAAACACAAAAGGTGTATAAGCATTATACCATAAAGACATATTTGAGAGGGGAGGGTGTGGAAGAGCAAAGCTCCATGCACCTTGCCACTGGTGGAGCTAATGGATGTAGTCACTTCCATAATATGCCTACCTAACCCTACATCTGCTGGTCCACCAGACAGGGGTATAGCTGGACCCCACAGCTTATTTGATGTGATGGTGAAGAGAAGAAATGAGCAGCCTTTTCACCAACAAGAATGACAGCTTTAACTGTGTTATCATGCTGTTCAGTATGAAGTACTGCAAAGTAAATATTTTGGTTCAGGAAATACCACAGGTGCTATATGAAAAATTGCTAGCTCTGTTGTTTAGAAGAATAAGTAATATCAAACCTGATGAAGAGCCATGTCATCGGTACGATGCAGTGTGCGCGGCAATTTCTCTAACCTCAGTGCCTCCTGTTGTTCTCGTTGCCGCTCTGCCTGCTCCAGCATCTCATCCATCTACATGACAAGGGAATTAAATTTACAGTCACTCATATTTCAGTAAGACAGCTTCTATTTTAATGTTCTTGTCTTTATACTGTACCGATGAAAGTCCAAAGTGATCAACTGTCTTGTTTCCTGTAACAACACTTTGCAACTGCATTGACTATGTAGCTGTGAAGTCTTTCACACCATCAACTGCTAAGCTTCTAGAATGGCAAGAGGCACATGAATAAAGCACAAGTATGGAGCAGTAGTGAAGTGATAGTGATAAGTGAAAACCCATTCCAGTACCATTTCATCCACCACAAAACCCACATGGACCAGCCCAGGACTAAACGAACCAGGCCTCTACAGAAAGAGACCCGCAAGTAACTGCAAGAGCCAGTTATATAGTGTATGCATGCACACACACAACACTCACATCCTCTTCTTCATTAGCACACACTGGGCAACAGGACAGCAAAGTCAAATTCAGCAGTCCTCACTCCACCGCAGACCTAGTTCTGTGCCGAATTTGTGCATTGTACAGGAAACAGACTATATCATATACTACCAGCATTTCAGTGGATGTGCTGGAATAAACTCCACAAATACTCAGCATCATCAGTGTATGTACCAAAGTTTGAACCACAGACCTTCTGAATAAAAAGCAGAAACACTAACCAGTTGACCACAACATTCAGTCATAACTGTGTCATGAACACGCAGCATGACAATCATTTAATAAAACTGCACCATATAGAAGCAACATCACTAATTTATGAAATATATACAAAAGCAAACAAAAAAAAAAGACTTACTGCCTATGAGCTAATTTCTTTCCTTCCAATGGTTGTACTTTCCTCCAATGTATTCTACAAGATGTTCCATGTCTCAACACCACCTTACAAAAACCATGACATTAAATCTTCTGTGATTATTCCACAAATGAAATACTGTATTTTCATGTTTTCTCCCGTGCAATTATTACATTAAAATTGATAAAAACAAACCAACAAATTGCACTTGTTTATTAAAACACATAAAAGCACCATTATAGTGCGTGTCTTATATTAGATTCCTAGTATCTCCGACATGTTTCGGTCCCCCTTA
>Ga0123355_10003312_pt1 | contig 23044 bp, 23 predicted proteins | sample TergutEmb28metaG_3_FD_89872 | JGI IMG/M metagenome (GOLD analysis project Ga0123355, IMG submission 89872) | Embiratermes neotenicus P1 segment gut microbial communities from Petit-Saut dam, French Guiana - Emb289 P1 | ecosystem: Host-associated > Arthropoda: Insects > Digestive system > Gut ... | reverse complement strand
GATACAACATTGCTCTTAAGCCCCCTTCTTTAGAAGGGGGTGCCGCCGAAGGCAGGCGGGGGTTGCTAGCCTGCGTAGCGTGATAACTGAAAATTGTGGATTTCAGCCTGGGAACACAACCCCCTCGCCGCCTTCGGCGTCTTTGGGGCGTCACGTAAATTTATAGTAAAAAGCCCGTCATCCCGGCCTTGAGCCGGGATCCCCTTAGTCTTTCGACAATGGTTATGGAATCCCGGACTAAATCCGGGATGACGAGCCTTGAAGTTACAGCATCCCTTACGTGACAGTCCCCTTTGCTTGAGCCAATATCTCACGCATAAGCTGGATAATCACACAAAAAAGCCGTCAGGATACTAAGGTATCCGAAACGGCTAACATGTTAAGCTATAGGACATTAAGAATGCCGCTATCCCAAGGCTCATCACCCCAGGTTCATACCCGGGATGACAAGCCTGATGTTTGTTGAACTCTTACTGAGACGTCCTTTTTTTATCTCAGGGTATTATTTATAGATTACTAAGCTCCGTTTCAACCTTAGCCAGCATCCCAGTAAACTTCTCCAGCTTCTCCCGTTCCTCAGCCACCAAGCTCTCTGGGGCTTTGGCCATAAAGCCTTGGTTGCTAAGCTTGCCTTCTACCCGGGCTAGCTCTTGTTGGAGTTTTGCCTTTTCCCTTGTAAGGCGGGCTTTTTCTTTTTCTGTGTCCACTTCCAGTGGCACATAAATATTAGCACCCCCTATGGCCGCGAAAACCGCATCTTTCAACTCCAGGGCCTCTTGCCGTATCTCAACGGAGGATGCACCAGCCAAGGATTTTACGATATGGGTGCTCTTTGCAAATATATCCTCGGTGGTTGTTGGTTGGATTACAACGCTGATTTTTTGTGAAGGGGGGATTTGCTTTTCTGCACGGATATTGCGGATTGCTCTTACTGCCTCCTGAATGGCTTCGATCGCTTTTTCTGCAGCGGGGTCTGCCAGGGCTTTGCTGTATTCCGGCCATGGGGATAGCATTATCGTTTCCTCTTTATCCTGGAGGGCTAGGAATAAATCCTCTGTTATAAAGGGGGAAACAGGATGCAGCAGCTTCAACGCCTGGATTAGTACACGGCGCAAATTATGCTGGGCTGCTCTTCTGGTGGGTGCTTCCTTATCCCCATAAAGCCGCGGCTTTACCATTTCTACATACCAATCGCAAAACTCATCCCAAATGAAGTCTACGATTTTCTGGGTTGCCATTCCCAGCTCGTGGGCGTCGATTTTTTCTGTTACTTCCTTTGTCAGACTGTTGAGCCGGGATAGTATCCAACGGTCTTCCATTTCCAGGGGTGCAGTTGCGTTTTCGCTGTAATCCTCCAGATTCATCAGTACAAACCGGGTGGCGTTCCAGAGCTTGTTCATAAAATTACGAGAAAATTCCACTCTATCCCAGTGGAAACGGGAGTCATTTTCCGGGGAATTGCTTGCAAAGGTCAGCCGTAGTACGTCCGCGCCATATTTTTCTACAACATCCAATGGGTCTATCCCATTGCCCAAGGATTTGGACATTTTCACACCGTTTTCATCACGAACCGTGCCATTGATAAATACATCTGTAAAGGGCAGTTCCCCCATAAACTTGTACCCCATTATCATCATCCGCACTACCCAGAAGAAAATAATCTCTTGGGCGGTAGCCAATACATTTGTGGGATAAAAATACTTCAATTCAGGGGTTTTCTCCGGCCATCCCAAAGTTGAGAAGGGCCATAGTGCCGAGGAAAACCAAGTATCTAAGGTGTCTTCGTCTTGGCTCAGCTCCGTACTGCCGCAGGAAGCGCATTTTTCAGGAGGGGTCTTGCCTATAGTGATATGCCCATCAGGGCAGTAATATGCCGGGATGCGATGCCCCCACCATATTTGGCGGGAGATGCACCAATCCTTGATGATATTGAGCCAGTGAGCATAAACCTTGCCATGCTGCTCCTTGTTGAATTTCAGCTTGCCTGATGTATATGCTTCCAAGGCGGGATTGGCTAGCTCATCCATTTTAAGGAACCATTGTAGCTTTATCAGAGGCTCGACTATTACATGGCAGCGGTCATGAGTGCCCTTGGCGTGGTTGATTTTTTCGGTTTTGATATACAGGCCAAGGCTGGTCATTTCCTCGATAATTTTCTTCCGAGCATCTTCACGAGTGAGGCCATTGTAATGAGCACCGGCGGCATTAATGGAGCCATCATCATTCATTACGTTGATTATGGAAAGGTTATGCCGCTGGCCGATTTCAAAATCGTTGGGGTCATGGCCGGGGGTTACTTTTACCGCTCCGGTGCCATAGGCCGGGTCTACATATGAATCCGCAACTATTGGGATTTGTCGGTTGACCATGGGAACGGTGGCCATTTTTCCGATAAGGGTCGAGTAACGCTCATCTTCGGGATGAACGGCAATTGCCGTATCCCCCAGCATAGTTTCCGGCCGGGTGGTGGCAAAGGCGATAAACCCGCCGCCCTCCACAGGATACTTAAAATGAAAAAGCTGACCCTCCCCGTCTTCATGCTCTACTTCAGCATCAGAGATGGTGGTCTGACACTTTACGCACCAGTTAACCAGCCGCTCCCCTCGATAAATTTTGCCTTCGTCATAAAGCCGTACAAAGGCTTCCAGTACCGCATCCGACAGGCCCTCATCCATGGTAAACCGCTCCCGGTCCCAGTCACAGGAGGAGCCAAGCTTTTTGAGCTGCTTTACTATTGTACCGCCGTATTCTTTTTGCCACTCCCATACACGCTCTAGGAAGGCATCGCGGCCGAGACTTTCCTTGGTCAGGCCTTCCTTGGCAATGGCTTTAACCACCTGGACTTCCGTGGAAATTGCGGCGTGGTCTGTGCCTGGGAGCCACAGAGCCTCGTAGCCCTGCATACGCTTGGTACGGATTAAAATATCCTGGACGGTATTATTAAGTGCATGGCCCACATGGAGTTTATCTGTGATATTGGGGGGTGGTATCATTATTGTATAAGGCTTCTTCCCTGAATTTGGCTGTGCGCGGAAATAGCCCTTCTCCATCCAGCGGGAGTAGATTTCATCCTCCCGGGAATGGTCATAAGTGCGGTTAAGTTCAGTCATATAAAAAACTCCCTAACGTTATTTTGTCGCCCCCGCCGGGAGGCGGGGGCGACAGTCTTCGATTTTAATACACCAACACCGAGCGTACATCATAGCCATCAAGCACTTCCCGGCCCTTAAGCTCCGCCAGCTCAATAAAGAACAGCATGGATACAACATCCCCGCCCATCTCTGTTATCAAGTCAGCAGTGGCCTTTGCGGTGCCGCCTGTGGCAAGCAAATCATCAGCTATAATATATTTTTTGCCTGGTATAATTGCGTCTTTATGAATTTCGATTACCGCCGAGCCGTATTCTAATGCATATTCACGGCGGGCAACCTCGCTCGGTAGCTTACCCGCCTTACGCACAGGTACAAAGCCTCGCCTCAGTTTATAGGCCATGGGCATACCGAATATAAAGCCCCGGGATTCCGGGCCAAGGATTATATCAAATTCCAAATCCCCAAGGAGGTCAATCATTGCATCAACGGCTCCTGCAAGAGCGACTGAATCTTTGAGCACAGTGGTAATATCCCGAAACAAAATACCAGGAATAGGAAAATCGGGAATATCCCGTACATATTTTTTCAAATCCATGTGTAGCCTCCATCATTAGTAAGAATATAATTATCCCCTGAGGGTAAAATAAATCCAAATCCATACGAAAGGAGAAAAATAATGCCAGCAAATTCACACATTAAGTGTAGCGTAAGCCGCTGTAGGTACAATGATACACCGTCCAGGTGTTGCAGCCTTACAGATATCATGGTCGGTAATAGTTGCCCGGAGCCTCATAATAAATGCGATACCGAGTGCGATAGCTTTGAGGAGAAGGTTGGGTAGAGTAAATCATGCGGGCGAACTGAGTTCGCCCTTACATACTGGGATACATTTTCTGTAAATCTTCTACAGTCGCCATACACTCATTATCTATATAATCCTTTACATCTGCAATAATATTTACAAACTCCATCGCAAAGTCTTTAGTATATATATTGGCACTTCCCCCATAAGGATAGCGGGCTTCATTGAAGTATTTACGGCAGATATTGATATTAGGCCGCAGGTCGGATTTTGGTTGATAACGATTACATAAAGCATCGTATAAGCCAATAATATCATGTGACTTTTCAAGCTCAGGTCGATGAGGAACCAGGTATAGCTTGGATTTTAGGTATAACTCTATTGCGAGACAAGCCAAGAAAATGGAATGCCTGTATTGCCCCGTTTCAAGTAAGCTGATTGCAGATTGTTCTGTTTCTTGTGCATTAGTGTAAAAATCCACTTAAATCAACTCCTTCTTTGGCAACTTGTTTTTGGAGCATACCGAAAGCAGATTCATGTTTAGTAAATGCATCTTCATTTTGAACAATTATATCCATTGGAATAGACTTCATTGAATGAGGTGGACGGCATTCACAGGCAACTAGATATTCGTCAGCATCTGTTACCTGTCTATCAACAGTGACAAAGATATCTATGTCGCTATGCTCCCCAACGTCTTCTCTTGCACAGCTTCCGTACAAGATTACTCTGTTAATAAAGGATATATCGGAGAGATTGCGCAGATATTGGGATAGATATTCCTTATAACCCACTGGGATTTTGAGTTCGTCAAAAGACTTTATCGTGCGCATAAAACCTACTCCTTTTGGGTTAAAAGAAAACCGCGCACTGCGCGGTTTTCTTATTATCTATTTTGTGTTATCGCGCGTATTCGATTGCCCGGGTTTCCCGTATCAGGCTTAGTTTTATCTGACCGGGATACTCCAGCTCTTCTTCTATGCGCTTGGCGATATCCTTGGCCAGTAGGTTGAGTGTCGCATCGTTGACTTCCTCTGGGAGGATAACAATTCTGAGCTCACGGCCTGCCTGTATCGCGAAGGATTTTTCTACGCCCTTGAAGCTGTCGGCTATGGCTTCTAGGTTTTGTAGGCGTTTTATATATGCCTCTAGGGTCTCCCGCCTTGCACCAGGCCTTGCGCCGGAGATGGCGTCTGCCATTTGTACAATTACTGCGATAATCGTGTTGGGCTCTACGTCGCCGTGATGTGCCTCAACTGCATTGATTATCAGGGGGGATTCCTTGTATTTTTTACAAAGGGCGGCACCAATGGATACATGGCTACCTTCTACATCATGATCAACGGATTTACCGATATCGTGAAGGAGTCCGGCTCGCTTAGCTAATGTTACATCGGCTCCAAGCTCCCCGGCGATTATACCGCTGAGGTATGCCACTTCTATTGAATGCTTGAGTACGTTTTGGCCATAACTTGTACGGAACTTCATTTTGCCCAGTAGACGAATAAGTTCCGGGTGTACACCATGTACTCCCGTCTCGAAGGTGGCGGATTCTCCTTCTTCTTTGATTTGGGAATCCACTTCCTTTTTGGCCTTTTCCACCATTTCCTCAATACGGGCGGGGTGTACTCGACCATCGGTGATGAGTTTTTCTAGTGCAATCCGGGCAATTTCTCTGCGCATTGGGTCAAAGCCGGATAGGATTACGGCTTCGGGGGTATCGTCAATTATCAGGTCTATCCCTGTAAGGGACTCTAATGCACGGATATTACGGCCTTCTCTTCCTATTATGCGGCCCTTCATTTCGTCGCTGGGCAGGCTTACCACGGACACTGTTGTTTCGGCGATATGGTCAACGGCACAGCGTTGTATTGCTTGGGACAGGATTTCCTGAACCTTTTTATCAGACTCGGACTTTGCTTTTGCCTCTATATCCCGGACAAGCTTGGCAGATTCTATCCTTGCGTCATGCTCAATCAGAGCCACCAAGTTCTGCTTTGCCTCTTCCGAGGTCATACCTGCGATACGTTCGAGCTCTTGATGGTGCCGTGATAGTGCCTCAGCTACCTCCTGCTCTTTTTCTTCCATTTTATCTTTTTGCCTTTGGAGCTGGGTTTCTTTTTTCTCGTGGTTTTCCAGCTTTCTGTCTAGCACTTCCTCTTTTTGTAACAAGCGTTTTTCTAAACGCTGCAACTCGTTTCTGCGCTCTTTGGCATCTCTGTCAGCCTCGTTTTTTGTACGGATGCTTTCTTCTTTTGCCTCCAGTAGCATCTCCTTGGACCGGCTTTCGGCGGTCCGCTTGGCTTCTTCGACCAGATTCTTTGCTTGTATCTCGGCAGAGCCTAAAGCGGACTCTGCGATTCTTTTCCTATGTGCTATACCAAGGAAAAAACCAATAACTATTCCACAGATAACAGCTACAGCGGCAGTGATTATTACTGCCGTTATCATCTACTACACCTCCAATTTTTGCGCATAAAGCGCAATTGGAGTTTACCTTTTTTGAGATATGGTGTCAAATAAAAGTCAATAGGAAACTGTCATGGAAATAATGGGAAATATGATTGCCTCTTTTAAAAGTGGGCAGACCCGTTGATAAATCTCATCGAAATCCGAAAGGGGCAGGGGGCTTTCTCCTAATCCGCATTCGATTGTAAAGCCTGGCCGGTTAAATTCCTGAATAAACCAATCCCGATATCCAGCGTGGGAGGATTCATCGGGGACATCTTCTAATAAATAGCCGCTGGCTTGGGATAGGCGTAGGGCAAGTTCGGCGGCACCTGAGGGATTGAAATCCCGGTATCTCCAATAAATTTCTTCCCCTTGGGTGTGAAGGCTGATGGTCAGGGCAGGGTTTACATGCGTTGTGAATGCAGCCATTGCCAAGCTTTCCGGCTCGCTAAGGGGGTAGGGACCTACATAGTCTCTGGGCCCGGGGGTGGTGTAGCCACGGGCAAATTTATGGGCCTTTGCCAGCTCCCAGCCGGCAGGGTAATTGGAATTGAGATCTACGCCTATTGTGTTGGCTTTCCAGTCGGTTTTCCCCGCAATTGCAATGTCTACACCGTCGGGGTTTACCATGGGGACCATGTGGAGGGTGACTTGTTTGAGCCAGGAGCCGTTCTCCTTTGCGCAGTCTTCTGCGAATTTTATGAGAATAAGAGCCGTAATCCACTCGTTGGCGTGGTGAGCAGCGTTGAATAATAGAGAAACTGGGCCATATCCAAGGGTCAGGGCATAGATGGGCTTGCCCATACGGCTATTGCCGATGATGTCAACTTCCAATAGTGGATATTTAGCAGCTAAATCATGAATCTTTTTTTCATAAGATAATGAATCCATATAATCCCCTCGTTATTTTTATCCCATATTATGATAAAAACCGTGAATTGCCCCTCCCGCCAAAGGCGGGAGGGGCATAATAATAGCTCCAGCCTAGTAAATATATAACAAAAAGAGGTGAACCATGGGAAAAAAAATCTCTAACAAAACCTTAATCATACTGGCTGTGGTGGCAGGGGTACTTATTTTATTGATGGTTGCAATGGCACTCAACCCGCCTCCAGCCACAGGCAGCATTTACAGTAATATGTACATACATGGTCTTCCTGTAGGAGGCCTGACATCTGAGGAGGCGGAGGCTGCTCTTATGCAGCAGTTCCAGCCTAGCTTGGATGAAATTACGATTATCTTTGCTCACGAGGGGCAGACCATCGCCAGTCGGAATTACAGGGATTTGGGCATTCGGCTAGATTTTTCCGAGGCTATACAGGCGGCAGTTGATTATGGTAATCGGCGAAATCTTCCTTCCAGGGTAGCTCGCTTGCTTGGTCGCCCTCATAAGGTGACTCTTCAGCCGAATCTTGCTTACGACCAATCAAAAATCGAGGCTCATTTACAGGAAATCGTTGACCAAATACAGTCGCCTCCCCGCAATGCTGGCTTTGTTTATGCAAACGGCCAGATTTCCCTCCGGGGGGAAGCAGATGGGGTTACGGTAGATGCCGATTCAGCCCTTGAGGCTTTAAACACAATGATTTCATCCTTTGGGGGCGGTACTGTTGCGATGCATACGACTACGATTCCACCTCGGTTCCGTGAGGAAGACTTGCAGTTTACAGTCTCTACTCTCGGCTCATATTCCACTCCCATATTCGATGGTGAAGCTGACCCTCGGGTACGCAATATTGGTAGGGCCTCTGGTCGAATACATAATCAGATGCTATATCCTGGTGATGTGTTTTCTGCCAGTGCTCTGATTGGAACGCATTTGCCTGGAAGTGGGTACGAATCGGCTATTGTCCTTGTCCGGGGCGAGCCTGTAGAGGATATCGGCGGAGGGATTTGCCAGGTGGTGACTACTTTGTACAATGCCGTTCTGCTGTCAGAGCTCACTGTGGTGCAGCGGCATAATCACTCCGCCAGGGTGAGTTATGCGGATTATGGATTTGATGCCACTATCGCAGGAGATTACTATGATTTCAAGTTTAAGAATAACACCGCATATCCCATATTGATAGTAAGCCGCCTAGAATCCAACGCACTTTATGTAAGCATCCATGGCAACGAAACAAGGCCCTCCAACCGCAGCCTTCAATTTTCCTCAAGACGGGTGGATATTATCCCGCCAGAGCCTTACAAAGAAGTCTTGGACACCAATTTGGCACCGGGTCAGCGGGTGGTTACATTGGAATCCCAGATGGGGTATAAGTTTGAGGTGTTTAAGCATGTGTTTATTGATGGGCAGGAAGTGGAGGAAGTAATAGTTAATACATCCTCGTATCGGCCATTGCAGGGGGTTGTAAGTATCGGAAGGCAATAGATGGCATAAGGTGGCTATCCTGTAAAGAACAGACATCATGAACCCGCGGCACCAAAGAATTACATTTCTTAGGGTGACGCGGGCGTCATGATGTCTGTCTCGTTAAGCAAAAACCATGAATATTTATACGAACCACCGTCATTGCGAGCGAAGCGAAGCAATCCAAAAACTGCGAAAAGGTTGGATTGCTTCGTCGCTTCGCTCCTCAACGCCTTTATATTGACGAGACGAATGCATAATTATTCATAAAAATGCTTAGCGAGACAGCCCCTTTATATCTGCTCCAGGGTTATTTGTTCATCTGGGTTTTCCGGTTCTTTCTTTGCAACGGGCTTCTTATTCCCATACGTCGCCCCGGGCCCGTGCTTCCGATTGTAGTGTTTATCCAGCAGCTTCTGCTTAATCGGTCCCATTTCCGGGTTAAGGCTCCTGGATATCCAGGCCATTCTTGCACATTCCTCAAGCACTGCGGCGTTGTGTACCGCATCATCCGGGGATTTGCCCCAGGTAAAGGGGCCGTGGTTATTTACCAGCACACCTGGGATGGCATTGGGGTCTAAGTTAGCAAATGTTTCTACGATTATATTCCCTGTTTCCAACTCGTAGTCGCCTCTGATATCCTTATCTCTGAGCACCTTTGTACATGGCACAGGGCCATAAAAATAATCCGCATGGGTGGTGCCGTAAGCAGGCAAACTCTGTCCTGCTTGGGCAAATGCCGTGGCATGGGTGGAATGGGTATGCACGACACCGGCAATGTCCGGGAAGGCTTGGTATAGCCGCAGATGGGTTTTAAGGTCTGAGGATGGGCTTAGGTTACCCTCCACGACATTACCTTCCATGTCAACAATGACCATGTTTTCTGGGGTAAGCTCGTCATAGGCAACGCCACTGGGTTTGATTACAACCAGTCCCTTCTCCCGATTGATACCACTTACATTGCCCCAGGTGAAAATGACCAATCCAAGAGCGGGCAGTTCAAGATTGGCCTTGCAAATTGCTTTTCTTAGAGACTTTAACAATGAAACACCTCCACTCAATCGGCGCGACGCCGGAAGAAAAAATCGTTTACCAAAAACGACAAAAGCAAAATGCCCTCTGATTTTACTGGCATCTTAGTCGAAAAAGCCTTTGGCAAAAATGACAAAACCGGAAGAAAAGCATAAACCCAACGCCCTGCCTTGAGCCGGAATCCCCTGTCCTTTATTAAAAAGCTAAGGGGATTCCGGGTCAAGCCCGGGATGGCGGAGTTGATGTGTTCGAATTAGAATGGATTCTCCCCACAGTAAAGCTGTCCGGCGGGCTTATTATACGCCACATCGCATACACCCAGCATTTTCATAATACTAAACAGGGTCTTACCCACATGACCAAAGCCTAGACCTGCATGGTGGGGATATTGCTTCCCGACCAATACATGGCGGTAAAATCTTGCCATTTCCGGTACGGCGATTATGCCGATTCCCCCAAATGAGCAGGGATCAATGTCCAAGGTCTCCCCATGGGCGATATATGAACGCAGCTCGCAATCAGCCGTGGACTGTATCCTGAACAATGTGACTTGACCGGGATTGATTTGCCCTTCCAAAGTGCCTCGGGTAATATCAGGCTCCTCGTTGGGGTCTTCCAGCAGGCGGTTCATTATCAGCTGGTATTTCAGTTCCCCGTTTTTAAGATGGCAAATAGGGGTATTGCCGCAGTGGAAGCCCATAAATAAGTCAGTAGGCTTGTAGCTGCCTAGGTTCTTTTTATTTTCGTCGTACATATCGTATGGGACTGTGTTGTTGATATCCAGCAAAGTTGCCGGGAGATCTGTGACGATTTGCAGGATATACTCGGTTACGGCTCCGTAGATATCCGTTTCGCAGGACACAGGAATACCGCGAGCGGCGAGGCGAGAGTTTACATAACAGGGCACCATTCCAAATTGGGTTTGGAACGCGGGCCAGCATTTGTTGGCAAAGACAAAATACTCGCTTGCGCCTTTATTAGCCTCTGCCCAATCAAGCAAAGTAATTTCCAGCTGTGCCAGACGGTTAAGGACGCCGGGTTGTTTGTTGCCTTGGCCTAGTTCTGCTGCCATATCTGCCGCGACTTCTTTGACGCGAGGGTCGTTTTCATTGGCTTTGAACTTTACATACAAATCCAGTTCGGAGTTTTCCTGAATCTCGATACCCAAGTCAAAGAGGGGCTTAATAGGCGCGTTGCAGGCAAGGAAGTCAAAGGGGCGAGGTCCAAAGGTGAAAATCTTGAGCTTTTTGAGGGCGATTAGTGCTTTGGCAACAGGTAAAAACTCTCCTATCATGGCAGCAACTTCACAGGCGGTGCCTACCGGATATTCCGGTATGTAGGCTTTTACGCCACGCAGCCCCAGGTTGTAAGATGCGTTAAGCATACCGCAATATGCGTCCCCACGGCCTTTGACTAGGTTTTTACCGGTCTCTTCTGCGGCGGCGGCAAACATAACCGGTCCGCAGAATTTTTGTGCCAGCATAGTCTCAGGGCCTTCTGGACCAAAATTTCCAAGGTATACAACCAAGGCATTACAATCGGCTGCTTTGAGTGCGGCCAATGCTTCCATTACATGGTTTTCATTTTCCACAACGGTGGTGACTTCTGTTACGGGGATTTTGGCCTTTCCAAGGGCGGCGGCAACATCTTTGCGACGTTGTTCGGATAAGGTTGCAGGAAAACAGTCACGGCTGACGGCGACGATTCCCAGCTTTACAGTTGGCATGTTTTTCATATGTTCCTCCTTATTTAATATACTTGAGACTGCTTCTCCCAAGTCAGCGGTGGGAGCGAGTCCCGTTTTTATATATAGGTATTGACAAATCCAGCAGTATTCTATTCTATGTTACCTAAAAATGCAAAGGAGCTGAGTAAATGAAGTCAAAGAAATTGCGTGTGGGTATTATAGGAACCGGCGGAATAGCCAATGCCCATCTAAAGTCCTATTTACGTATGGGTGATGAAGTCGAGATTGTGGGCGGTTCGGATATCGTGCCGGGAAAGGCTAGAGAATTTTTCGATAACGCTGGATTGACAGATGTGCAGGCCTTTGACAGTAATGACGAGCTACTATCCTTGGGCTTGGATGCCGTAAGCATCTGTACCTACAACTCCACCCATGCAGAATGTACAATTGCCGCAATCGAAGCAGGGGCCCACGTCCTTTGCGAAAAACCCATGTCCGTAACTCTGGATGATGCAATTACTATGTACAATTGCGCAAAGGAAAACAATAAAATCTTAACCATAGGCTTCCAGCCCAGATACGACCCCAACATGGATTTGGTGCGGGAAATAGTAGGCTCCGGTGCCCTTGGGGAAATCTACTACATCCAGACTGGAGGAGGCCGCAGGCGGGGCATACCCGGCGGGACATTTGTAAGAAAGGAATTAGCCGGAGTAGGGGCCCTTGCGGATATCGGCTGCTATTCATTGGACATGGTACTATCCGCCATAGGATACCCCAAACCTCTGACGGTAAGTGCCTATGCGTCCGACCGTTTTGGCAAAAATCCAAAGTATTTCAGCGATGCCAAGAACTTTGATGTAGATGACTTTTCCGTGGCATTAATCAGGCTGGAAGGGGATATTGCCCTGGATTTTAGAATGTCTTGGGCAATGCATATGGATTCCATGGGGGATACCATGTTCTTTGGTACAGATGCGGGCTTAAAAATCAAGCCTGCCGGAGTAGGAACAGGCTGGGGCGGAGCATGGGACGGTACCATCGGGCCTATTTATATGTACAGTGATATTAATGGACAGTTATGCGAGACGTCGATACCCCTACGTACCCCTTCTGATGACCGGTTTTATGGTAAGGTTAAGGCTTTTTGTGATGCGGTGGCAACTGGCGGCACCGCGCCTATTCCTACTATTGAGTCTGTTTATAATCAGGCTATTGTTGATGGGATTTATCGGTCTTCGCAGATGGGGAAAGAAGTGGAGATATTGTTGCCTGGATTGTAAAACATAATAACACAACACAAATAAAGAGCCTCCTGTCAATGCATTACCCTATGATAGGAGGTTTGCATTTTTTGGTCTAACTCATAAGAGTTCTTTGCCCCTAATTTATCTTGTACAAGCCCCATCATTCTTCCCAAGCACAGACATCCACGGGCTTTTGTGAAACGTACTATAGTTAGCTCATTAAAATGGCAAATCATCGTCGTCGATGATGCTTTCTGTTGGAGGAGGGTTGATGGGCTTGAAATCAATTAAATTATCAATTGTATCAGGGGATATCCTAATATTCTTGATATTAGTGTTTTCATCAAAAATGCTTTGGTCAATTGATAGTATATGTTGTACTCCATTTATGTTAGCAATGTACTCACGTTTATCACAAGACATGTGTTTGTCTTCAAATCCAGTTGCATTTAGAAACTCTTCTAACGCTTCAATGTTTTTAGCAAAGAGTGCAAATTTTTTATAGCCTATCTTGTGGCAGATATGACGTACAATCGGCTTAATGGCAAATATACTACCATCAAATTTGTTAAAAAAGTCATCCTTTTCAAGTATGAAGTCATTTGTAAGCGACTTTATTAAATCAGATACTTCTTTTATATCGTGGTATGTTTTTATTTCGGTTTGTGTCGCTTTTTGAGCCAGAAGGCTCTGGAAAAGCCCTGCGAATTGTTGTCGCAAATAATTAATAATGGTTGCTACGTCATTGAATGACTCAATCGGGTGGTTTTTAATGCTTGCTTTTATTTCGCAAATAAACTCATGTACCTTGTTATCATCAACAGTAGTGGGTATAAAAGAGCCTGTGCTCTTATTAGCAATGTAAGTATTGTTTTCAACGGATACGTCACTTTGAATAAAAACATAAATTATCTTGTTTAGTCGCACAGCGGTTTGCAACTCGTTCATAGTAATAGAATAATCACCGTCGGATGATTTAGCTCCAAATCTACCGCCAACGATACAAACAACAATGTCACATGTTGACAGTTCAGAATAGCATGATTGTTCTAATGTTTCATCCCCCTGTCTATATGCAACGCTTCCTTATATCATGCATAACAGGATCATACCCTAAGTTTCGCAAAAACACTTCTAAATCATTGCGTACATGTCGCAAGTCGTAATATGTTGAACTAATAAATACTCGTGGGATGGCCATTCGGATTCTCCTTTATGTATTAATTTTAGGTTTGTCCTTGGTACATCATCAAATCCCTAATTGCATCACAGCGATTTTATCATATTTCCTATGTAATGGATACTATATGGATATCATTGTTGATAATTGTTACCTAAATAATAATGTGTATAATATACTCAGAAGGTGCTACAACATTGAAGCATATCCTATACAAACATGCACGTGGCGCATCATAAATGTGTTTAAAATTGTAAGAAGCATGTAAATAACCAATAAAAAATTATGATTGACTAACACCGTGACAATTGCATATAAGTGGCATCGGTCATCACTTTGACGCCTACCTGTCTGGTGTGATATCAAGCAGGTGGTTTAAATTAGAATCAAAGTGCTTTACCTCATAAGGTGAAGGGCTTTTTGCTGTATGGTAAATAAAAATGCGTATATTATGCCCAGGAGGTGTAACAACATGGAAACATATCCACAGCACACATACGCACAGTGAACCATTGATATATTTGATAAATTGGGAGAAGCTGCTCAGATTTCTGTCTTAAAGTTTTCTGAGTTCCTAGCATCAGGAAACGATAATGATGTTGCCCTATATGACAAAGCAAAAGCCAACGATAACGGATATCGCATTTCCTCCGACAACTAGCCCTATCAGTTCAACGAAAAACTAGTCCAGGTTATATCGCATACTGTTTACATCAGCAAGTTCAGAGTGATAATGTGAGTCAGGATACTAATGAATTCATAAAATCAGACACACTCAACAAAACCGTAAACCCCGAAAAACAAAGCCAACACATACGCGGTAGTAACGGCTATATACAAGGGCGTAGTTATTTGCTTGATGGTGTTGATGCTCAGGAACTTGTTGATAGGTACAGCGGAACAGGTGATATTCATTATTGTAAAGCGAGCAAGCGGATTAGTAAAGAAGTTGTGAGAGCCAATAGAGACATCGGGGTCAGAATAAACCCTGAAACCGGCGAGGAAACACTCACAAATAAGTTTACAATACATTATAGCAAAACAGGGACGCATATTGTTCCTGCCAGAAGGAGGCCATGATTATGAAAATATGGGAATATGAGGATAGGCATGTAAAAATAATTGATGATGATGGACGTATTCACATAGGGTTTATAGAGTTCTATACATCCGAACTTGACGAACCGGATGGTATTGCAACCATCTCATTAAGACCGGATGGTACCACAGGTTATTTGATTGACTTTACAGAATCTGATATCGCCAGTATAGAAGTAATCCCTTCAAGTACACTGGCCGTTGCACATGCGGTATAAATAAAAAACCCCCTGTAACCATGAATGGTAGCAGGGGTTTTTTATTGTACGAGAAAGGATTTGAACCCTCGACCTTCTGGTCCGTAGCCAGGGAACGGCATAACCTGCAACAGTACATAAAAAAGGCATAAGGCCAATGAAATAGCCATTTTCGAGTATAAAACATATCAGGTAATTTATGGTAAAAACGGCTTTATTTGTAGTCAATGTTAGTCAGAGGGGTTGGATAAGTAATTATACCCAGTGTCCGACATTGTACTATTGTTTGCAGATGGGAATTCACTTCCTGCATTGGTGGTGAAGAGCGTTGTGATATAGGGACAATCTCCAACACCTCTCGTGTAGGAGGGGTTTTATTGTAATCAAGCTTTATGACTTCATTGTACCCCTCATGTTCCGCGGTAACAGTATATACACCATTAAATGTTCCGGCAAAAGGATTTTTTCTTGCGGTCTTAAAATCGTAATTGTCTCTCATATTATCCTCTGTAACCCATACATCTAAGCTCAGCTTGCATTTATGAATACGCTTCAATGCCGTGCCATATATTGGGGGAACAGGGCAAATTATAGTTGTCTTTTATGTGTAACAATAGGCGTGTAGTTTCTTCCTTAGACATAAGCTCAACCAATGCGGCTACAATATCTTTCGTATCATCGAAATCACCGCCTGCAACATCTTCGGGGCTGTAATGTTCTGTAATAGAATATCCTTTTGCCAATATAGTTTCTGCATGTGGATTCTTGCGTCCTTTTGAAAAATCATAATGTGCCTTCATTATTCGTCACCTCCATATAACTCAGCTTCATCCTTGTTGGCTTCACGGGCAGATATTAGTCTTATGACCGTATCGTTTTCCCTATAGCAATGACATACAACCATCAAACGAAGCCTGCGACTTTTACCGATTACTATAAATCTATCTTCATCTTGTGAATGCTCTAAATCATCAAGCTCAATAGATTTTTTGTCTTGGAACACAGTGGCTGCTTCTTTGAATGAGATACCATGTTTATTAATGTTTATTAAATTCTTTTTTCTATCCCAATCGAACATTTTGCCATCTATTTCAATCACTGACGTACCTCCTACTCTTTATTGAGTACATTATTATCTATAGGTTAATGTTAATATCATAGCACTATTTTATAGAGGCCTCCCTTGTTTGTCACGATAATGTAGTTGACGGAATATATTGCTAATGATACCATTGAAACAAATGTTCGCCTAATCTGTTTGCTGGCATTTATAAGCCGTCAAAAGGCTTATTGATTTCATATCTATACTTGGTATGATATATACATAATAAAAGGGGATGTGAGTCATGCTTAGAGTAAAAACCGAACTTCGCAGATTTAGCTTCATACTCTGGCCTTCATTGGGGTTTTTCATTGCCCTATTATTATTTTGTGATACATTTAATGCTATTGATGAGTCCAAAATGTCAGTCGTAGTTGGGATTGCTGGCAGTTTAATAGGCATACTGTTAACTGTGTTCACTATATATATTGCGTTTCCTAAAGAATCAAAAACAATACAACGGCTTGTTAAATCTGGGCATGATGGCATCTTAAGAAGAACCATTGTATCGGGTGTTATTACTTATACATGTTGCGTTTTTGCATGGTTATTCGAAGCTCAAAACGGGATAGTTGTTTCTCTATTTTTAAGCGGTTTCAGCTGCATCTTTGTTTCTCTGTACTACATATCTAAGATAAATAAGTTCTTGCAAAGGCATTCAGATTCTGGCTAAGAGCTGCATATATCAAATTGTGGTTGAACACCATATCATCTGTTAATTCTAGTGTAGCCTTTTTTACGATTAGCATTTTAACTAAATCTAATGGTTCTTCTAAGCCTGCTTCGTTTATCGTATGAACCACTACAGAGTTGGTTTCTACTTTCTCAGAAAGTCCTAATAGATTGTCAATTATTGATGGCTTCCTGAAGTTCAATTTCATTTTAATGCTATACCATTCTGCCTCGCAACCCAACTCTTCTTCAAGTGAGCGTATGACGTTTTGCTCCTCTGTCCTTTTAAAGGAAGCACTGACAGACACAATTTGGTCCACATTTTTAATTCTTTTATTCAATTCCTCTCTTGAGGCTTTATATGGAGTGATGATAATACTTGAGAGTTCGTTATGCATTTCCTTCACTGACTCTGGTAATACCTTTTCTATTCTCGGTAAATATGAATTGAATATTTCTGCCAGGATTTTTTTGTTATAATCCAGCAGAAAATATGTAAAATTCTCAAGTTGCTTAGTTGCATCCATCCCAACTGGCCCAGTTGCATTCGTTTCCAACTCTCTTTCCTGCATCATTGATGATGGGCTAATATTTTTTCTCCGCGAATACTTCCCGAATAGACACTTGTCTGTCGACTTAATAATATCATATGTTACTCTTGAGGATTCTGAGTCGTATGACCCTGGCCGAGGGAAGCAGTAGCTGAATATCTCGTGCAAACGCAAGTTAAAATTGTCACCATGATTCGTTAGAGTAAGCTCTGAACTAACCTCATAAAAATATATGTTCTTCCCTGGCAACTCCATCACACTCCACTATATTGTTATTTTGAAATGAGATACCTGGTATAATAACCCTATTCATTGCATTATATGCCAAGATAGTACTAAATGCCGGAAATCAGTACAAGCCGAAGGATGTTCGTGTCAAAAAGCCATTTGCCAAATTATGCGAAAATCGTTCTGCATAAAGAGCGATGTATGTGCTAGAATGTTCCTGACATGGAAAACAAAATTATGCAAACACTAGCTATCAGAGGTGCTATATGCATATTTTTGTAGAAGAATACAGGCTCCTTGTCCGAATTATTCCGCCGCAGCGGGGTTGTCAAGTCACATATCCACGGTATAAAAAGTGGTGATGCGCTTCCTACAATAGTCGTACTGTGTAAAGTTGCCAAGGCTCTGAATGTCCCATGCAGTGATTTATTCTCATGTGACTAAAGCGGAAGCCCATTACGACAAGGGGTTTGCTCGAGTTTTTCCTTGAATGGAACACACTTGACAAATGCGAACATTTATTCCATGGTATGTGGATGGAGTCCCATGGGATTGTAAACCCAGACGAAAACACACCTGACGAAAATATATCGAATTATTACTTGAGATTCTTGTATGTTTCCATTGAGCTGTTTAGGTAGCTTAATAAATGCTCCTCGTCCTTTGCGCTTATTGGAGTGTCATCTTGGATAATGCCCTTGGATATTAGTGTTTCAACTATCTTCTGAGTCACCTGCGATTTGTGGGTGGCTATTTTTTAGTTCTTTGCTTACTTCATTGGGTATGCTGACAATAGAATCAAGAAATTGCAAAAACAGCAATAATGGTGAACTTTCCAAGCAAATCAGTACCGGGATATTGGTTATGTAAGTATATTACAGTGTTTATATGTAGTCAAACCGTTATTATCGGCTTTGCTTCATTGCTCTTTTGGTGTAGACCCGAAGAATATTTCATGCTCAACGAGCTGCAAGCATCATTCTTAATTACGCTGTTCAAAAACACGTCTATTGTGGTTGCTTTTAAGCTTGAGCATGTAATGCAATTTTATCTCATGCACTATCTCACAACGATAGATATGTTGGAACGTATAATCGAAAATATTATAAGTGCGGAAGTTGATAACGGAATGCATCATAAAGAGATATATCTGATATGCAAAGCCAAATGCGGTATCGCAGTAGAATTATCATTCTTGCCCAAGCTTGAGTTGATAGCATAGTAGCTTATGGGATTTGGACCCAATCGAAGATACGCCCGAAGTGTTTTTTATGAACTTGAAATGTAGCAAAACAAATGAAAAAGTGTAGCACCAAAAGATGAAGCAGAGGTGGAGAAAGAAAAAGAATCCACCACATAAGGACTGCTCCCTCCGCTAAACTGTGTGGAAGAAAGACGCACCATAACCCTCCTTTGCCCCGGCCTCATGCTGGGGCTTTTTTATGTAGAAAAGACATTCGTGTACACATCCCGACAAAGTGCAATTTAGTCAAATGTTAGTCAGATAAAAATAAAGGCCTCTCGCGACATGCCGAGAAGCCTTTATTTGTCTATTGTACGAGAAAGGATTTGAACCCTCGACCTTCTGGTCCGTAGCCAGACGCTCTATCCAGCTGAGCTACTCGTACAAGTCTCCGAAAATTCGGAACGGGGAGGAGTATAGCATAGGTTGTTGTTTGGTGCAAGGCTTATTCATGCCGCACAACCAGAAATCTTTCAAGCTTGACCAGGGTACCTGGTGCAATCCCCGCTCGCTGCATTACTGCGGCAATTTGCTCCTCACCTGTTGTTATCCCTGGGTGGTTGGGTAGCATTACGCCCCACGTATGGGGACTGGTTACTATCAAGCCGTATCTTTGTACATCCAGTTGGCCCGAGCTTTGCACCGGCTCCGGGCTGCCGATTATATCAACTTTGTATACCAAATCCGGTAACTCGTCTACATCTATTGCCGGGAAACGCTTGTCTGATTGCCCCGCCGCCACTGCGTATTTTGCTATTTCCGCCGCGATATTGTCCGCTGTGGGGTCCAGGGCACCTGCCGCACCTCGCAGAGTATTGTCTATATATAAAGAAACAAACACCCCGGCTCTAGTTGTCAGCATTTCCTTTGGGAGTCCCATTGGGATGGGAAGATCCAATCTGTGGAGCACCGCATATTCCAACGCCCGCCGGGCCAAAATACAGTAGGCGTCTTCTGCGGAGCGGGTTTTCACTACCAGTCTGCGCTGTACTTCTTCGGATTTTTCCAAGAAATTGCGTCTTTCATCATAGGGGCCTGGGGCAAAGGCGGCTACGGCGTAGCCTTCGCCTAGGTTGTTTTCATATGAAAGCATTTCTGGCCTAATCATCCGTTTATCCAAAGCACCGGCAAGTACAGCAAAAATGGAATGATTGCAAGGGTCAGCACTGTCTCGCAAGCTGTGGGGGACTGTAAACAATCTGCCGAAATCCCCGGTTTGCATGATATCTACCATTGTTTTGTCGTATTCCAGAGCTTCGTCTACATAGCCATCCTTGGCTTTTTCGTTTAAATCCCGGGACAAATTGCCGGATGCGATAATAACCGTGCGGCGGCCTATATTAGAAGCCGCCTCAGACAAAGCCTGCCCCAGTCGGTAATGGGCTTTTTCATCCAGTTTGGAAGGGGATATGCGCATGGTTTTAAACTTGGAAAACCGCCGATTAATAAACCAAAGAGGCACTACCACTCCATGGTCCAGCGGAGCTTTTTTCTCCCCCAGGGTCTTGGCGATAATCCCGTATTTGCCTGCGATATGGGAAGTCACGGCGGCAAAGTTTGGGTCATATTTTAGGGACAGTTTTACATGTCTTGTATTAAGGGCACTGCAATTGCCCTTTGCCCCTATCCCTGGGGAAATATGAAAATAATCGTCGTAAATCACGTTGTGGGGTGTGATAAAAATTATGGTTTCCGGGCGCAGAAAGGCAATCTCCTGAGCTACCATGTCAAGAGAGCTCAGGGTTTTTACTATTTTTCTTTCCTCTCCTCGCCCGACCGCCGGTATTGCTAGCTTGGGATGCGGCAGTATATAAGCGCGAATTATGGCCATTAAATTTTCTCCCTCTTCCTCTTATAGAAATATTAACACCTTTGGGTTGTTCTCTCAAGTTTTTGGGAATAATAAAAATCGAAAGTGAGGGAGAACGATGGCAGAAAAATTTATTATTCATCCTAGAGGCCCGCTTATGGGTCGTGTCGAAATTAGTGGGGCAAAAAATGCAGTACTACCTGTACTTGCGGGTAGCCTACTTACCGGCCAGCCATGCCGGATTACCAATGTTCCCAATTTGAGTGATGTGGAATTTATGGCAGAGCTGGTAGAATCTTTGGGGGGATTTACTTCTTGGGATAAATCCTCTGGTGTCTTTAATGTGGACACAAGCAGGTTAAGCAAGTATGACGCCGCATATGAGCTGGTAGGAAAAATGCGGGCGTCTTTTCTTATTATCGGGCCCCTACTTGCACGCCTGGGCCGTGCCCGGGTGCCTTTGCCTGGGGGCTGCGCAATAGGCACCAGGCCGGTGGATTTGCATCTTAAGGGCCTAGCGGCCTTGGGGGCGGAAATCGAGCATACCCATGGTTATATCGAGGCAACTGCTCCCAAGTTAGTGGGCGCGAAAATTTATCTAGACTTCCCAAGTGTAGGTGCCACAGAAAATATTATGATGGCGGCGACCCATGCGGAAGGCCAGACCATAATAGAAAATGCCGCAGTGGAACCGGAAATTGTAGACCTTGCCAATTTCCTTAATACGGCAGGTGCCGAGGTACGAGGTGCCGGAACAGACACCATCAAAATTAATGGAGTAAAAGAAATGAAGGGCACCAGTCACAGCGTAATCCCGGACCGCATAGAAGCGGGGACCTTTATGGTTGCGGCAGCTCTGACCCGTGGAGATGTGATGCTGACTAATATAATGGCAGACCACGTAAAGCCGGTGACGGCAAAATTGAAAGAGGTAAATGTACAGGTAACGGAAACGGAGGACGGCATCCACGTAAAAGCTGACGGTGAGCCCTTGATAGCTGCAGATATAAAGACTCTGCCGTACCCAGGCTTCCCCACGGATATGCAGGCGCAGTTTATGGCCCTGATGACCCAGGCCAAGGGGACAAGTGTCATAACGGAGACGGTATTTGAAAACAGATTTATGCAAGTAGGGGAGCTTAAGCGCATGGGTGCGGTGATAAAAATAGAAAGCCGTAGCGCGATAATAGAAGGCGTAGAAAAGCTGACCGGTGCCCAGGTAAATGCAACAGATTTACGAGCCGGAGCTGCCTTGGTACTTGCGGCATTAACCGCCGACGATGTAACAGAGGTAAATGGAATATGCCACATTGACCGAGGGTATTATCGGTTGGATGATAGGTTGAATCAATTAGGGGCGTGGATTGAGCGGGCAAAGGAAAATGCATAAAATTATTGAAACAAAATGAAATTATGGTACAGTAGCAACAAGTTGACTTAAAAACGCGCATATCATCACGGTTTCGAGACGATATGCGCGTTTATTTTTTGAAACATCTAGCCTTTATTAATGAACCTCAAGATATCTACCAAATACCCAACCTTCAACATCTCCAAATCTAATCCGATGCCATACAAACTGGGTACCAACAGATTCAAGCACTTCTACCACGTCGCCGCGGCGGAGGAATGCCAGAATCGGTGCTTGGGAGGAGCCTCTTGCACGGACATTTAGGTACCAGCAATTGACTACTGTGCCTGTGCCAGGGACTACTTCAATTACAGGAACTTCTTCCTCTTCTTCAACAGGCTCGTCTTCTACTATGGGAAACTCTTCGGTTATGGGAACTTGATCTTCCACCGGGTCGTCAGCAGGCTCGGGCTCTTCATCGGATTCTTCTCCTACTTGAACCATACGACCATCTACTTGGATGGTCATATCCGCTTCGCCATCTGTTATAAACTGGGTGAATACATCGCTTAGGATTCCTGCTTCGGCTACGCGAGTCAGTCCTATAAAAGTTTCGTAACCGTCGCCGCCTGCGGCCAGGAAGTCATTGACTGCCAGTGTAAAGGTTGTTGTGTTGTCTGTGGGGCTAAGGGCTACGCCATCTATAGTGATGCTTACAACACGGCTACCTGGTTCGGCATATCCGTTGAAAGTAAACTCAAAGCCATAAATCTGCGGGAAACGACCATTGTCTGCGGGCCATGGGGCAACGCCGTTTTCTAGGGCTTCCCAAAGTTGGGCTGGGGTGACTTCTAATACAACTACATAGTTGGGGAATGCAAGAACTCTAAGAACATCACCTAAGGTAATATCCCCTGCATCAAAACAATCACGGATACCGCCGCTATTCAT
>Ga0123355_10003311_pt1 | contig 23046 bp, 20 predicted proteins | sample TergutEmb28metaG_3_FD_89872 | JGI IMG/M metagenome (GOLD analysis project Ga0123355, IMG submission 89872) | Embiratermes neotenicus P1 segment gut microbial communities from Petit-Saut dam, French Guiana - Emb289 P1 | ecosystem: Host-associated > Arthropoda: Insects > Digestive system > Gut ... | reverse complement strand
CTAACTTAAATGCATGACTTTTGTGCTCAAAATCTACATAGCTACAAAAAAACAACCCCGCTTGCTAAAAGCTAGGTTGTTTTTTGTTTGATTAATTGTACGGTTGGGTTTTACGGTTACTTTGCATCCACACCCCGCGGTTTTATTTTTAACAAGAATAAAACGGCAATATTATTACCTCCGGGACCCTCCGCCCAAAAGCCGTAAAATAAACATAAAAATATTCAAAAATGCCAAGTAAAGCATCAAAGCACCCACAATTGCAAGGTTGCTGGCAAGTGCGCTTTGCTGAGTGTGTCCATATTCATCTTGCCCTTGGTTTGCATCGGCGCTTAAAGCAACATGCGCGAAATGATGCTTAATCATATGAGTGCGGTGGGCAGTAATCCCTAGGAATATAAACAGCCCTACAACGCATATCAAGAAGTCTAACATGCCGTTGCCCATGAAAATATTTGCAACAGACGCAATAACAATCCCGATAATCCCCATAAATAAAAGGTTGCCAAACCGGGTAAGGTCGGCTTTTGTGACTAGCCCATAAACCGCCATCACACCAAAGCATACCGCTGTCATACCAAAAGCCAAGCCTAATGTATGAATACCGCCGCCGGAATGATGCGCATAAAGCACGGCAAAAAGGCCAAAGGTAAAACCGTTTAACACGGCATAAAGCAAGTACAGCAGCTTAGCGGTAGATGGGTTCATCTTGGCTACCCTTGCTGAAATTGCAATAACAAGCATAAACTCCACAATAAACACCAATATGACAATCTGTTGCATTCTGATAATAAAATCTGCAAAGGCCTCGTTGATGTTAACCCCGTAAATTATGCCAATGGTTGTTAAAGCCGTTACCATCAGCCCAAAGAACATCCAGCCAAAGACTCGTGCAACATAGGCGTTAACTGCGTGTTGGTCCAGTTGGTTAATGTCAACTGTGTTGGGATACTCGTTTCCATAACCATGTCTCATCATAATTAAAACCTCCTAGCTTCTAACATCTGCGAAACATCAACACAGAGTTAATTTGCTGTTTTTGCCGTCGGCAAAAAATCGTATTTTGGGTGCGCTGGTGCGAACTTAAACTACATTTTAACCCGTGATTCTGCAAAGGTTCAATGCAGAATCACGGGCTCTTTTGAGGTTTAAGTTCGCACTTGGTGCGAACTTAAACTACATTTCAGCACTCCATTCTGCAAAGGTTCAATGCAGAATGGAGTGCTCGTTTGAAGTTTAAGTTCGCACTTGGAAAATCGCGGAATGCGAATTTCCTAACACAATCTAGTATATGCCAAAACATACGTAAATTATTGCTCGGATATTACCTCAATGTAGGCAACCACTCATTTTCTACCTATGGATAAGATATCCGGTTTTGATAATACCGATAAAGGCTTCCACTTCCCCGGTTTTGATACTAATGGTAAACCATTTCCCAGTTTTGATGATACCGACAAAAGCGATTACAGTTGTAGTACAGGGTTGCGGGCGGAGCCTAGTTTTGATGATACCGACAAAGGCTTAACAAATTAGTACATCTTGGCATCGCTTTCAAAACGACTTGTTGTTAAGCCGTTTTCTACCGCATATGCCTTGCCTTCCGCTGCCCACAACATCCCACGCCGCATGATTTCCTGTGCGCTTGGCGCATTGTCAAACACGCTGTCTACATGCCCTAAAGATGTGTAAAATACCCGCCCGTTGCCCCAGGACTTTGTCCATACAACGGGCATATCCACAGGCTTATTAGAAATATGGTAGTAGGGTACATTTGAAGGGAAACGGGTTGTGGCCAATATTTCTATAGCCGGGTCTATGTGAAGATAGTAATGCTCGCTTTTAACGGGAAAAGCCTCGATACCGGCCACTATAGGGTTGGAATGGGACAAGATATCTACCATGTACTCAACCGTATCGCCGCCGGGGTGAGATACCCACTGCCCGCCGGTGATAAACTGCCATTCTGTGTTATTTCTAAAGGAATCGCACATGCCACCGTGGCAGCCGGCCAGGCCCACGCCGGCGCCTACGGCTTTGGCTACGTTTACAACATAATCCCGGTTTATTTCGCCCATGGTCCAGCAAGATACCAGCAAATCCAACTCCATAAGCGCCGGCAAATCCGCCAGGCTATCCAGAGTGTCTGATATTGTTACTTCAAAACCTTCGCGCTCTAAAATACCCGCGAACCGCTTCGAGACTAGCTTGGGCTCGTGTCCGTCCCAGCCGCCTTGGAAAATTAATGCTTTTTTCATGATTGCCTCCTTTTTATTAAAACCTTGGGGCTCCGCCCCAAACCCCGCAAACTTTTTGAAAAAAGTTTGACAAAAACTTTAGGGAATGCGCATACGCGCATTCCGGGGTGGGAATATGCTTTGGTTATTTTATTACAAAGTTTGCTATCCTGCCTGGTACATAGATGCTTTTTACAATTTCTGCGCCTTCCAGTTTTTCGGCCAAGGTTTCCCGGGCTATGGCAAGTGCGGTGTCTTTATCTGAGTCGGCGGGGATGGTTGCGTTGCCGCGCAGCTTGCCGTTGATTTGTAAAGCGATTTCTATGGTGTCGGTTTTTAGCATTGCCGGGTCGTACGTAGGCCAGCGCTGTGCAAACACAGATTGTTTGTTTCCAAGCACTGCCCATATTTCTTCTGCCATATGGGGCGCGAAGGGGGCCAGAAGTATGGCAAGGGTACCTATTGTTTCCCGGTCAACCCCCGTCGCAGACAGGGATTGCAGGGTGTTTGTATGCTCCATAAAGCCGCTTACTACTGTGTTTAGGGATAGGTTTTCAAGCCTTGTAGTTATATCGTGCACCAGCAAGTGGCGCAGACGAATAAGTTCATCTGTTGCGGGGGCGTTTTTGGCAACGGATGCCTCTACAATACGCCATACCTTGTTAAAGAAGCGGGATACCCCTTCAATTCCGCTATCGTCCCATTCGCAGTCCATTTCCGGCGGGCTTATGAACATTTCGTATAAGCGCAGCGCATCGCAGCCGTACTTTGGCAGTACATCATCTGGGGATACTCCATAGCCTTCGCCCTTGGACATTTTACGCCCTTTGTAGTTTATCATGCCGATGTTAAACAGGGTGGTGAATGGCTCTTCAAACTCTACCGTTCCTATATCATACAAAAATTTTGTGTAAAAGCGGGCGTATAATAGATGCAGCACCGCATGTTCTATCCCGCCTACATAGTAGTCCACAGGCAGCCATTTTTTCAGTGCTTCGGGGCTTGCCAGCGTTTCATTGTTATTAACATCCGGGTAGCGTAGGAAATACCATGACGAGCCGGCCCACTGGGGCATGGTGTTGGTTTCCCGCTTTCCGGGGCCGCCGCACTTGGGGCAAATGGTGTTTACCCATTCAGTGACAAGTGCCAGAGGTGATTCCCCGGTATCTGTAGGCAGGTATGATTCTACATTTGGCAGCCTTACCGGAAGGTCCTTATCCGGTACAACCACCGGCCCACAGTCCGGGCAGTGGATTATAGGAATCGGCTCCCCCCAATAGCGCTGGCGGGAGAATACCCAGTCACGTAACTTATAGTTAACGGTTATTGTTCCGCTGCCTTGCTGCTCCAGATAGGCGGATATTGCCTCCTTGCCCTTTGCCACGGTCATTCCGTTGAATTGGCCGGAGTTAACCAGCACTCCGTCGCCAATATAAGCCTCTTCTAATGGCGTGATTTCGCCGTCTTCGGATATTACCTGGACTATGGGCAGGTCAAATTTCTTGGCAAACTCAAAGTCCCGTGTGTCATGGCCGGGTACGCACATTATTGCGCCGGTGCCGTAATCTATTAGCACATAGTCGGCTACCCAAATGGGAATTGGGCCGGTTAGCGGGTTTATTGCATAGCTTCCGGTAAATACACCGGTCTTTTCCTTGTCGGCCATACGGTCTACAGACGAACGGGAAGCCGCACGTTTTACATATGCCTCAACTTCCGATTGCTGCTCTGGTGTGGTTAAGGTCTGTACCAGTTCATGTTCCGGGGCCAGTACCATAAATGTTGCACCGGCCAAGGTATCCGGGCGGGTAGTGAATGCGCGGATTTTGGCATCGCGGTCTTGAACGGCAAAGTCTATTTCCGTTCCGTTGCTTTTGCCTATCCAGTCCGATTGCATCTTCTTTACTTTATCCGGCCAGCTAAGGCCATCCAGGTCGTTTAACAGGCGCTCGGCATAGGCCGTGATTTTTAACATCCACTGGCGCAAGCTTTTCTTGGTTGCGGGGGATTTACAGCGTTCGCATACTCCTCCTACCGCTTCTTCGTTGGCCAGTACTATCTTGCAGCTTGGGCACCAGTTAAGGGGCATTTCCTGTTCATAGGCCAGCCCCTTTTCAAACATCCGGGCGAATATCCACTGGGTCCACTTATAATAATCCGGGTCTGTTGTGTTGATTTCATGGTTCCAGTCGTAGACCGTGCTCATTTCCATTAGCTGACGCTTCATACTTGCGATGTTTTCCGCCGTGGAAATAGAAGGGTGCATTTTTCTTTTTATCGCGTTTGTTTCCGCAGCAAGGCCGAAAGCATCCCAGCCCATGGGGTGCAGTACATGGTAGCCTTGTAAGATTTTATACCGGCTTAGCACGTCGGTTAGTACATATCCCCGCCAATGCCCCACATGCAGGGCAGTGCCGGAAGGGTAGGGGAACATGTCCAGGCAGTAATACTTCGGCTTGGATTCTACATTGGTTTGCACTGGGTTAGCCTCCCAATGTGCACGCCATTTTTTTTCTACGTCCGCGAAATTGTATCGGGGCATGGTGTCACCTTCTTTTGATAATTTGTCCATATTATAGGTAGAGGAGGGGAAACTTGCAATGTTTCCTTTAACAAGGGCATTTTTGAAAGAAAGCTTGAACTCATCAACTACCCAAGCTAAAATAAAATTGATGGAAACTATGTTTCCAAACAGCGCTGTTAAAGCCATGATTTAAGGAGGAAGCAGTATGCGTGTAGGCCTAATAGGTCTTGGAATGATGGGAAGCACCCATCTAAGGAATTACATTGCAATGAAAGAAGCAGGCGAAGGCGTCGAACTGGTTGCAATCTGCGATGTAGACGAGGCAAAACTAAAAGCAGGCGAGGCTACAGTAGGCAATCTTGAGGCGACCGCTGAAAGTTTTGACCTAACACCATACACATGCTACACATGTATGGAAGAGATGATAAAAAATGAAAACCTGGACTTTGTAGATATCTGCCTCCCAACTCACCTTCATGCCCCAGCAAGCATAAAGGCAATGGAAATGGGCGTACATGTGTTTTGCGAAAAGCCCATGGCCCGCTCCTCCAAGGGTTGCGAGGAAATGATAGCCGCGTCCAAGCGCACCGGGAAAAAGCTGATGATAGGCCATGTTCTGCGTTACTGGGACGTTTATGTATTCGCCAAGGATTATATAGACCGGAACGTATTTGGCAAAGTCATAGGCGGCTACTTCTACCGGGGCGGTACAACCCCAATATGGTCATGGGAAAACTGGCTTTTAAACAATGAGTACTCCGGCGGATGTTTACTCGACCAGCATATTCACGACGTAGATACTATAGTATGGATGTTCGGTTTACCCAAAGCCGTTAGCACTGCCGGCATAAACATAATCCCCGGCAGCGGCTATGACATAGTATCCACAAACTATCTCTACGACGACAAAGTGATAAATGCTCAAGACGACTGGCTAATAAACGGCGAAGGTTACAATTTTGAAATGCTGTATCGAATAAACTTTGAAAAAGGTGCACTAATCTTCGAAAAAGGAAAGCTAATAGTACACCCAGAAGGAGGCAAGGCCTATCAAGCCGAATTTGAAGGCCGTAACGCCTACTACGACGAAATAGTCCTATTTACAAAGCTGCTAAAGGGCGAAGCTGATTTCGACCCAATAGCGCTGCTGGAAAGCCACCGAGACACAATTTTACTGGCAGAAGCAGAAGAAAGATCCGCAGATAAAAACGGCGCTTTGGAAGTGCTGTAAGCAATGCTAAAGGGGCTGTTGCAAAATCCTTCTGCGCCGTCAATATAAAAGCGTTGAGGAACGTAGTGACGAAGCAATCCAGCAAACTCAAGGTTCTGGATTGCTTCGGCTTCGCCTCGCAATGACGGTGCAGGAGGCTTTTGCAACAGCCCCTTTGTGGTGTTTGTTGTGGCATATTTCTAAATCATGCTTGCGCGATTTGTAAAGTTTTCACCATCGGGCCCGCGGGTCAAACTTATTCAAAAGCTTACGTGGGGTGGAGCCTCACGGTTTTAATCTTCCCCCACTACAAAATAATACAAATAAGCCCCCCAGAGCCTTCGTTTATTATCTTTTGCAGGGTTTCTTGGAACTTCATCTGGGCGGATTCGGGCATACGGAATAGTTTGTTTTGCAGCCCGTCTCTTACCATCTCATGCATGGATTTGCCGAACATGTTTAGTTCCCAAATACGAGATGGGTCTTCGGCCATTTCTTGGTTTATGTAGGCTATTAGGTCTTCGCTTTGCTTTTCGTTGCCTACAAGAGGGGAGATTTCGGTATGACCGAACTTTATGATGGTGCAAGGGATTATATCGCCATATCGCATTGTTATTCGGAGTTTAACGTCTTGCTTGGTACTGCCTTTAAGTATAATGACACTCTCTAGCATTTCTTGTGCAACCTCCAAAGCAGAACTTCCACCATCAGTAAGATTAGCAAAAAAATCCTTTACCTTGCTCAACCTTGTTTCGGTATCATTAGATAATGCATGTTCCTCTTTAATGGCAGCCAATTGCTGGTTTAATTTGTCAGTTTCAATTTTTAGTCGATTGTTCTTTTCCAAATAATCAGCTTTCTCCAATTCACCATCAGTGAACAAGTCCAAAATTTTATCTTGCTTTATCTTGTTCTTTTTAATGAGATTATTGATCCGGACAAGTTCAGATGAGAAGTCTGTCTTACCTGTGTTGGCTTTAGAATACATCGCAATAAGACCATCAACACTTTTTACATATTTCTCGCGGTTAGATAGCAAATCATTCCCAATGTACTCCATTATTGCATTAAGATCTCTTGTGTATAAATGCGGCGTTGCGCAAGCCACTCGCCCCTTTGCCAGATAAATTTTACAGCACCAACTCTCTTGCGGTACTTTTCGGTCTTTCCAGACCTTACGGTAGTGGTGACAGTTATGTTCTTCACATATAACTTTTCCGCTATAGGGAAACCGAGCAACCGAGCCATAGCCTTCGTTGTGAAATTTTTTTGAGCGTACTGCTAAAATTGCATTAACCTTATCCCATAGTTCTTCTGAAACTATTGCAGGAACTTCGGATGATTTATATAAAATACGCTCGTCCAACGCTGTCTTGACTTTTTTTTGTTCACGGTAATCATTACTTTCCGTTATGTGTCCATGATAATATCCTTTGTATTTAGGGTTCATTAGAATGCTTTTCAAACTGCCAGGGTTCAACTCCCCACCACTTTGATTACGATACCCTTTTTCTGTCAGCATACGGGTCAAAATTCTAAAGCCATATTTATCTTCGGAGTAAAGATTAAATAGTTCTCTGATAAATTCGGCCTCTTGTTCGTTGATGGTTAGCTTACCATTCGCTTTTCTGTACCCGTATAAGTTGTTTTGTCCTAGAACCTTGCCTGCCTTATGCGCTTGTTTCATGCCGAACTTTACACGTTCTGAAAGACGGCGCAACTCATCTTGTGCCAGCGACGCCATTATTGTAAGCCTTAGTTCGGAATCCGAGTGCAGCGTACATATGTTATCAGATTGAAAAAAAACGCCTACACCGGCAGCAAGAAGCCTTCTTGTATATTGTATACTGTCCAAGGTATCACGTGCAAAACGAGATATTTCTTTTGTTATGATAAGGTCGAATAATCCCCTTTCTGCGTCGCTTATCATCTTCAGAAAATCGTCGCGTTTTTTCACACTCGCTCCAGAAAGCCCTTCATCCACATAGCCTTTGGCAAACTCCCACATTTTACTAGACTTGATAAACTCGTCAAAATATGAGATTTGATTATCCAGTGAATTAAGTTGCTCATCTTTGTCAGATGAAACCCTAGCATAGTACGCCACTCGAAGGGGTAAATCGTAAATTGACCGCCCACTGTCGAGCATTTTTTGTTTTTTTCTTAAATCCATTGGACACACCTGCTTTCAACATGCGTCATAGCATTTTTTCGACAAGGAATCAATAGATTTTTGCAACTCGTCCCGCGCAAACTCATACATGTCCTTAGTAATAAGTCTTGCAGCATAGGCTTTTTCATTCGCATTGAACTGCCAATGCGTGAAGGCGAGGTCTTCAACGCTATCGGCGGTAACTGTTGTTACCATAGGAACATCACCTCTTTCCAATTCTATGCAAACAAGATTTGATATAGCCGAGGTTTTTGATAAATGTTTTATTTTTTACTTTCATGATGTAGGAACACAACCATTCGTAGCTCGCACTATTCGACAAAATAAATAGGTCATACCGATTCCAAATTTAAACCTATCTGACAGAGCGGTTGCGGGAAACGCGGAGCAAGCGCTTTCCCGCGCTTAGCCGCGATAGACAGACAGGATTTAAATTGGAATCGGTATCAGAGCAGATTCCACATTGAGGCTACTCATGAGCTAAATCCCCTTTAATAATGCCGAATACATATCCGTTTCTTGTCTTGCAGAAATCGCAAAGCTGCTTTACGTGTGTCCCAAACCTAAAATGAAGGAGTGCCCATGTGCCACAAAACGGTTCATGGGCATTTTTGGTTGAGGCTACCGAAAGGCTAAAATGCCAACATTTTCAATCTATCGGTATTCGCAAGGTTAGGCACTTCCCAAATATTCAAGAAAGTTCAAGTGTGTACAGAGCGGACTGGCGCTCAGCCCAAGGGCCAAGCCCATTCCCAAAGCCCCCATGTACCGTATATAGCGATTTCGTTTGAAATTGGGCTTCAGACTGCGCCGGAAAATGCATTGAAGCGTTGCATTTTCCGGCTTGCTTCAGCCCATTTCAAATCGAAACGCCTATATGGCGGCTAGACCCACATTTGCAAGCCTATAAGGGGCAAAGAAGCAACTCAGCTATCCTCCAAGCCTCGAATCTGTTCGTCTTCACAATGTGAGTGATAACCATAAAAATTGCGCCTTTGTTCGATGCCGACTATAATGAACAAATATATCACTGGTTTACTTACATAAGCCATGGCACAGTGAAGTTCATGTGGATTTAAGAGGGCTATTGCGGTGAGTATGAAAAAAAACATAATTCTACTATGTACGACTGTAATACTCATTGTTTTAAGTGGTTGCAAAAGCCGGTTAGATGCCGGTAACCCAGATGAAGAGTTCGTCGATAGCGTTATTAATCATGCACAGTTGTTTAATTTTGCTGCTTTCGCAAACCAACTCGAAGCCTGCCCAATATTGGACAGTGCATATAAATACAGCGAACGTCCGCCTAGCTGGCTGTCTGTTGGGTCAAAATATATCCGTATGAATGGTGAGTTTGTTGCCATATATGCATATGGCTCTGTGGAAGATGCTAAAAGGGATGCCGGCTATATTAGCCGCTGCGGCTTCTCTATACACCAGCCGAACCCAGCAGGTGAGGGATTTATTTTTCATAATATCTCATGGGTGTCTTGGCCTTATTGGTTTATGAGAGATTTAATTATCGTGCGCTATGTAGGCGAGTGTGATGTTGTTATAAACATACTAAAGGAAGTTTTAGGTGATAATTTTGCCGGATATGGAGTTTATGATAATCATCATTAATTACATCGTCCTTACTTCACATCAGAAACAGTGTTCTCCATCAAACCCAGGGGTAGCACCAATGAAAATAATATTGTATAATAACCTTAGCTGGCATACTGCCGGCAAACAAGTTTTCCATTACATAATAATATCAAAAGGAGAGAAATGCTTATGTTAAACGAACTAAAGCATATTACAAAATCACAAAAGATGCGGGTTTTGTTGCTTCTGGTAGTGCTGGTACTTGTGGCGGCAGTTGTTGTACTTGCCTTCGACGGTGAAGAAGATTACCAGGAACACGGCTACAATGGCTATTACCACGAGTACATCATGCAAGCAGAGGATTATGACTACTACATTGGTCATTACAACTATTACGCCAACCACTACGATGGGTACGATAATAACTTATATTACCATTATAGCGGCGGCGAGTACTATGTAAGCTTCTACAACTTCGAAGAATATATGTACTACATGGCAGGTGAATCAGGGGATGCACCGTTCCTGTTATACGAGTTGTATGACGAATAACCAAAGGCACGAAGTCAGTACTTAAAGGGCCATAAGGCCCCGCCCTACGGTTTTAATAAAAACTGATTCCCATACAAGAAAGCAAACAAGCATAGAAAGCCTGTAACGAGTATGATAAACTGGTTACAGGCTTTTTTCATGCCATAAAGCGACTTTGCTGCCCCGTAGGCAAATGCACGCAAATAAGGACCATCTTATGAACCCGGTTAAGTTAGCTGTGCGAAAAATCATAGAACTGGTACTACGCGGCGGTGATATAGACGGCCGTTTTAGCGACCCATCGGCTATGCATAAAGGCTCTGCGGCCCACCGTAAAATCCAAAAAGCGGCAGGGGAGGGTTACATAAAAGAAGTAAGTTTAAAACACGAGACAATAATAGACGTTATCCCGGTTATAGTACACGGCCGCGCAGACGGCATAATTACTACCCCAGATGGCACCATAATCATAGACGAGATTAAAACCACAACCTTACCTCTGGACTATATTTACACCCATCACAATGAACATCTTGGCCAAGGCAAAGTTTATGCCCATATGTATCTTAAAACTTTAGAAAATCCCCCCGAGTCTGTTACAGTTCAACTAACATACTATCAACTGGAAAGCGAAGAAACCCGGCAGCACCGCTGGAGTTTTACTGCTGAGGAGTTAGCCCAGTTCTTTGCTGACCTACTACATAAATACGGCCGTTGGCTTCGTTTCGAAAGGGAATGGAAAATAACCCGTAACGAGTCCATCGCCTTAACCTCATTTCCCTTTGAAACATATCGAAAGGGCCAGAGGGAACTGGCTGTAGCCGTGTATCGAGTTATTTCTGCCGGAAAAAAGCTGTACGCACAGGCACCCACAGGTATTGGCAAAACCCTTTCAGCCTTATTCCCAGGGGTGAAAGCACTGGGCGAGGATAAGGCCGAGAAAATATTTTACCTAACGGCAAAAACCGTAACCCGTGCCGTTGCAGAGGACGCAATAAGGCTAATGACAGCTAAGGGCCTGCGGCTTAAGTCCGTAACCCTTCGCGCAAAGGATAAAATTTGCCCAAACCACGAGTGCACCTGCAACCCGGACTTTTGCCCCCGGGCCAAAGGCCACTATGACCGTATCAACGACGCTGTTATGGATTTACTAGAAAATGATGACCTAATCACCCCCGAAGTGACCCAGGAGTATGCTGACAAGCACTGTGTTTGCCCTCATGAGTACGCGCTGGAGATATCGTTGTGGTGCGATTTAATAATAGGTGACTATAATCATGTATTTGACCCATCGGTATATTTGCGCCGGTTTTTTGGCCCTGGCACGGCGGCGGATGAAAACGGCGATTATGTATTTTTAATAGATGAAGCCCACAACCTGGCTGACCGGGTACGGGACATGTATACGGCGGATATACGCAAAGGCGCATTCGGTCATATCTTAAGGCAAATAAGGGGACGAGATACGATAACATCGGCGCTAAGAAAGACACTAAAGCAAATATGCGAGTATATGAAGGAACTAAGAGAGACAATTGCAGGGGTAAGCCCTGTAAATGAAGGCAGAAACCCGAAAAGCGCAAGCCACGTAAGCAAGGAGAAAGACACGCAGCTGGATAAGCTTATGGCAAGCTTCACGGTGGCGGCAGGGGAATGGCTGGCGGCAAATAAAACCAACCCCGCTGATATTTTTGGCGAGATATTAGAACTATATTTCAAAGTTTCGCACTTTATATTGATATCTGATTTATACGACCATCACTACACCACCATAGCAGAAGCTTATGGCAGCGATATAACAATAACCCTGTTCTGCCTAGACCCGTCAGATATAATAGCCGCCGGGCTAAAGCGGGGCAAATCGTCCATTCTTTTTTCTGCAACCTTAGCCCCACTTGGCTATTACCGGGAGATTTTAGGCGGTAAGCCTGAGGATTTAACCGTATCACTTCCCTCCCCTTTTGACCCGAACCGCTTGCTAACATTAATACATAGGGGTATATCCACAAAGTACGTCCACCGGGAAAGCAGCTATATGCCTATCGCACAGGTTATCCACGCAGCAATATGTAATAAAAAGGGGAATTATCTGGTCTTTTTTCCGTCCTTTGAATATATGCACAAGGTTTATGAACTGTTTTGCGAGGCCCACCCACAGTTTATAACCTTACCACAGCAAAGCACCATGACCGAAGAAGAACGGGCGGATTTTCTTGCCCGGTTCGACGCAGACAACCATGAGACATTAATAGGGTTTGCGGTACTTGGCGGAATCTTCTCCGAAGGCATAGACCTAAAGGGCGACAGGCTAATTGGCACAATAATTGTAAGCGTAGGCCTACCCAAAATATCCCTGCGTTCCGACCAAATCCGGGATTATTTCAACCAGCTTAACGGCCAAGGCTACGATTATGCCTATGTCTACCCAGGCATGAACAAGGTACTGCAAGCGGCAGGGCGGGTTATCCGTACAGAATCTGACGCAGGAATTGTTTTGCTAATAGACGACCGCTTTGCCACAGCAAAATATCTCGGGCTCTTCCCCGGGCACTGGACAAATATGCAGTGCCTCCACAACTTAGGCGAGATTGACTCTTGCATACAGGGGTTTTGGAAACAACCGTAACATTTAAAAATCCATCCATTCATGGCCATGTTTCTTTAAATGCGCTACAAACTTCTGATAATGATCAAAATCGCCCCTCTCCATACACATAATACTTTCCTTATCCCCTGCGGCGGCCCTTGCTGCTGTATCTTCACAAAAATCCCTTTGTATCCGGTCAATTACAATTTCAATTAGGTTTTTGGGGCAGGGCACGCCATATGCTTCAAAGAACAGTTTAATCTGATGCGTGGCTTGTTCTGCATGTTTAGCAGGTTCATAATCGTAGTAAAACGGAAAAGCAGCCATAGATATAGTGCTGGCTAAATCCCAATATCGCCCTCCTGGATATGCTTGGTCAAAATCAAACAGGCCTGCAACCCGGTCATTCACAAAAACAAAATTCCAAATAGCCGCATCCCCATGACATATTGTTTCATAAGGCCCACTTGGAAAGTAAGGGTTTATCCAGCCGCTTTCAAGGGCCCTTGGCAGAAACCCCACCGATACATCATGAAGTTTTCGCATAAACTGTGCCATATCCTGTACTGCCTGGTCCGAATGCAGGCATGGGTGATCGGCCGGGTAATCCGGGCCCATGGTTTTCCCGGGTAAATACGAGAATATTTCCCGTTCTTGTTCGTCTATGCCCAAAAATCGCGGAACTCCGCTCATACCCGCTTCCTCTAAATACATAAGATACTCCCGTACCATCGGGCTTCCTTTTGCGGTTTTGTGGATGTTTCCATCAATTTTTACAACTTGGTTCATGCTGCCGCCGGTTAAAATTTCGGTTTTCATTATTTAGCTCCTTTGCCAATCCCAATATTGCATATATAATAGAACAAAACCATAACCAAAGAAAGGAAGTGCAACATGAAGTTTCCACAAATGCCCTACACCCGTCCCGAGTATGACGAGGCAAGCGCAAAACTGTCAGAACTGTTGGCCAAGTTTAAAGCCGCCACAAGCGCGGAAGAATGTTTTGCGGCCTACAAGGAGTATGACGATTACAGCGGCTACCTATTCTCCATGTTTGCGATAGCCCGTATCCGCAACACCCTGGATACCAACGATGCATTTTACGACAAAGAAAAAACCTACATGGACGAGGTAAGCCCGAAACTGCAACAGCTAAACCTGGCCTTTACCCAAGCACTTCTGGACACGCCCTTTAGAAAGGACCTGGAAGCTAAATGGGGCAATGTTATGTTTGTAAACGCGGAAATTGCATTAAAAACCTTTAGCCCCGAAATCGTGCCCGATTTACAAAAGGAGAACAAGCTGGTAAGCGAGTACAATAATCTAATCGCTTCCGCGCAAATTGAGTTTGACGGCAAAACCCTTACTTTGGCCCAAATACGGCCATATTACGAACATCCAGATAAAGCTGTGCGCGTAGCCGCAACAGAAGCAACATCTGACTGGTATCTGGGCAATTCGGACAAGCTTGACGGCCTGTATGACGAACTTGTGCAGCTAAGAACCGGTATTGCAAAGAAGCTGGGCTTTGAGAATTATATCCAGCTGGGCTACTACCGTATGCAGCGTAACTGCTATGGTACGGAACAAGTTGCAAAATTCCGCGAAGGCGTATTAAAGCATATAGTGCCCGTAGCAAAGCGCCTAAAAGCCGAGCAGGCAAAGCGCATAGGCGTAGAAACCCTAAAAATGCACGACGATTTCTTCGAATACCCGGAAGGCAACGCAAAACCCATTGGCACCCCCGATGAGATTTTCGCCCACGGCAAAAAAATGTACCACGAACTGTCGGAAGAAACGGCAGAGTTTATAGACTTTATGCTGGAGAATGAACTTTTCGATGTACTAACCCGCCCGGGCAAGCGCGCCGGCGGATACTGCGCCCATATTCCCATTTACCGTTCGCCCTTTATTTTCGCCAATTTCAACGGCACGTCCGGGGATATAGATGTTCTTACCCATGAGGCCGGCCATGCTTTTGCCGGGTACCTTGCAAGGGATATCTACCCATCTGCCCTAAGGCGTTATTCAATGGAAACCGCCGAAATCCACTCTATGGCAATGGAATTTTTCACATGGCCCTGGATGGAAGGCTTCTTTGGGGACCAAACTAAGAAATATTACTACAGCCACCTGGCAAGCGCCCTAATATTCATACCATACGGCACAATGGTGGACGAATACCAGCACCATATATACGAAAAGCCAGGCATGACCCCCAAGGAACGTAACGACTTATGGTTGGAGTTAGAGGGGAAATACCGCCCATGGCTTGACCTTGCCGGTACGGATTTTTACGGCCAGGGCCGCCGCTGGCAAGCCCAGCTGCATGTATACGGTATGCCCTTCTATTATATTGACTATTGCCTTGCGCAAATTATGGCGCTAAGCTTCTGGGCCGAAAGCGACCAAAAGGAAGCCTGGGCAAAATACAGGCGCCTGCTGGGCTTTGCCGGTACGAAAACCTTCGTTGAACTAATCGAAGACGCAGGGCTCCCGAGCCCCTTTGTGCCAGATAACCTAAAGGAAGTGGCCAACGCCGCCGTCGAATGGCTGGATAAACAGTAGAGCATCATAACGCTTGTGGCATACACCCCCTCATGCTATACTGCCGCCACGAAGAAACCCATCTATTGTGAATTTAAAAGTGCCGGAAATGGCATGTTTTCAGGCGGGAGGCCTACATGATTCGAAATAGTTTAATCGTAGACAGCGGCTGCGACATTAGCACAGATGTAATTGACCACGAGAGCTGTAACCTGTCTTATATCCCCTTGAACTTGCAATTAGATGATAGGGTGTACTTAGACGACGAAACCCTGGATATCGAGGACTATCTTGTGCAGATGGAGCGCTCTGCGGGGGTAAAAACCTCGGCCCCGTCGCCAAACCTATTCTTCGAACGCTTTAAAGTTGGGGAGAATGTGTTTGTTGTCACCCTTTCCAGCAAGCTAAGCGCCACATACCAAAGCGCCATGACTGCTAAAAACATGTATCTGGAGGAGTATGGCAAGAAATTTGTGCATATCTTCGACAGCCTGTCGGCATCTGTTGGCCAGGGTGTTATTGCCATGAAAATATCCGAACTTATGAAAAAAGGCACCAGCAACCTAGATATCGTGAGCGAAGTTGACCACTTTATCAAGGAGATGCGCACCTTTTTTATCCTAGACAAATACGACAACCTGGTAAAAACCGGGCGGGTTAAGCCCTATATTGCCAAGATTGCCAGTTTTTTAAGCATTAAGCCAATATGCAGCGCTTTTGAAGGCGAAATAAAAATGGAAGACAAGGCCCGAGGGTATAACAAGGCCATGGCAAGGCTGGTGCAGCTAATTAAAGAAACCACCAATGACCTTGAAAACCGCGTTGTTGCCATATCCCATTGCAAGTGCTACGAAAAGGCCGTGGCCCTTAAAGACGAAGTGCTGAAGCAGCTTAATGTAAAAGATGTGCTTATACAAGAATGTAAGGGCGTTGTAGCCACTTATGCCAATAGAGGCGGGGTTGTGCTGGCGCTGTAAGTTCAACCTGATTTTTGGGCGGTGAGTATATTAGTAATGACGAAAGCCTGGTTATACTTTTGTGGATACGAGACTGGTAGAGACTCGCAGCTATGGAAGTATGGCCAGGCTTTTTTGGTTGTTACGTTATGCCTCCGGAGCCTGGGCGCGCACCATTGCAAGCCGAGCATGAAAATCGCTTTTATCGGTATCATCTAAACCGGAAAAAGGTTTACCATTTGTATCAAAACCCATATAAGCCTTGGCTAAATCATCAAAGCTGGGTGGGTTAGGTATTCTTGTATTATTTTTTATTGATCCAACAATCTAGTTCTTCGCCAATAAATCTGTGAAGAGAATAAACGCCGTTTGACACAAGGATAATATTTTCATCCGATTGATATAGCTTTGCCCCTACAAGATGCGGGTCGTTGGATTGAAAATTATCCGTAACATTTTGGAATAAATACGCATAGCTTGGAATTGTGCCAATATATACATAAGTATCATCAAATAAATTTGATGCTCCACCCCAACGTCCATAAAGGCCGTATATTCTACCGTCTATGTGAAATAAAGGAGCAGGCAAACCTGGTGATGGAGTCGTTGTGTTTGTAATAGACTCATCTTCCGCCATACAAGAGATACCAATAAATAATATAAAGACAATGACAGTAACAAAAATGAATCTTTTGCACATGCGATAACCTCCCGGAGTTCTTCTCTTAACATGGCATACAATTGTGGCATTGCAGTGCATTATATATGCTTGTTAATTGTTTCTGTAACAATAGCTGTATGCCGTATAATTTAATCATCCCAAGAATCCCTCCATGTGGCTTAATCTAACAATGGCGTATTACAGATATCAGGAATTTCAGAGGGTTGCCTTTGCGTTACTAGCCTATGCGTGGTACAATATTCATCAAAAGGAAGTATGTGTATGTATGGGGAGGCATTTATGAAAAAATATAGAAAAATAATTTTATCATTAATTACGCTTATATTAGTTGGATTATCGGTACTTATGTATATGCGACATTTACATATACCTAGTATACATAATTTTTATACTCAGTACGAAGGAGAAGAAAGCCGTGGGTATATTTTTATTAATGGTGTTAGATTAGCGTATGCATATTCATATAACACAGGAATAATAGGCAATCCAATATACCTCCCCATCCATGTAATTGCAATAGAACTTGGTGGTTTAATGGGGCCAGCGGATGGTTATTTTAGTATTTTCTCAGGAGAACCTTTTAGCCTGTATGGTCAAAGAGTCAGGATCCTTGGACTAAGAGGAGAAATTATTAATGCGATAGGTAGTAATGAATTTATCATTAACAATAAGTTGGTAGTACTGGATTATTCAATAAAAGAAATTGACGATTCCCTTCATGCACCTATACATTTTTTTATAGATCATTTTGGCGTTAACGATATTAACGTAGAAGACGGTAACGTCTACATATATGGTGATAATATTGAGTGGTATCCCAACTATGATGGTACTATATGGTACCTGGATAATACTGGTCGTATACAAACAAGAGCGCGAAGCGGTAGGCGTTAGTTAGAGTTCAGCCTTCCGCTTCGCGCTTCGCGACAACCAGCCCCCACAGTGGACTTTCACCACCTAGATATTTACCATGCGTGGCGCACAACACAAATGCCGCTAACCATTATAATTAGCGGCATTATGATTATTGACAGCTTAAAAATTGCATCACGGGTTGGACAACTTAATCAGATGCAATTATGCGGTAACAGTTTCAAACCACCTATATGTTATCCCACGGGCATTTATTATAGTGGCAGTACCGCTCATAGTCTCAAAAAAACTTTCCCACGGATTCCAATATGAAAAAATTACTCCATTCATCATGTACCCACGTATAACAAATGTGTGTTGCGTCTTGTTATCTGTGCGCTCACCAATCATTTGTAAAGGAACGTCTCTATTTATTGAGTTCACAACTTCATGCACAGCCAATGTTCTTCTTTGTACGGCCGCATTTCTGAATCCTCTTGAAGTGTATGCATTAATCGCATGGTGTCTATAGAATCTGAAGTCTAAAAGAGTCGCATCCGACACGCCCGGATGAGCCGCACGCATAAGCGTTAGCGCATTAATATTACCGGGGCCGGGTGTCATAAATCTTAAAACCATAGCTGTCGTATACGCAAAACACCAAGGCCGTGAAACTTGTTGCTCGGTGATTACAACTGAAAGAAGCCTTTGTCCACTAAAAGGCACAATCATTTCTCTAGCTTGTAATGATGGATATATAACTGACTCGTATGGTGTTACCGTATGAAGATATGCACGATTGTTTTCTGGCATATTAAATTTTGGTAATTCACTGCTGGGGTTTGATGAAAATAATTCAACAACACCATTTGCTTCAACCATAAGATTTCCATTATCATAATGTAACGATAACACATTAGACGATAACCTTGATGACGAAAGCGCATTTAGTTCTTCTGCAAGATGTGCAGAAAGCACCCCCGTATACGTCACATTATTGTTTTCATATGATTGTCCATCATCAACAAATACCCTAAAGGTTCCAACAATAATGCCATCAGAAATAATAGGAAAATAATACGTTACAATACAAGTGCTAGGAATTGCAAAAGGCATACCCAATGATGTTTCATTCCCAATAACAAGCGAATTTCCTAACACAGCGGCTTGCAAAAATAAATCAAAATATGTTTCAGCATATTCCCACGCTCCTGCCGAAACTGTTTGCGATTGAATTGTTAATTTTTGGCTTGGCCTATAAACATCAATTGGCCGTTCAGTATTAGCCGTTATAGGCGTAGAAGAAAGTAATATGCTTACAATTAGCAACATTACCAATGCAAAAGTTTTTCGTGATTTCATTTATTTTCCTCCTGTTCGTTATTACTCCAACTGTTTACAGTCTCTCCTACATATTGATGGAGAGAATACACGCCATTAAGTTCAAGAATAATGTTTTCATCAGATTTGTACAGTCTCGCCCCTACAAGATGCGGGTCGTTGGATTGAAAATTATCCGTAACATTTTGGAATAAATACACATAGCTTGGAATTGTGCCAATATATACATAGGTATCATCAAATAAATTTGATGCTCCCCCCCAGCGTCCATAAAGACCGAATATTCTTCCATCAACATGAAACAGAGGTGCCGGCGACCCCAAAAGGGTTTCATCAATACTAGGTTCATATTCATCCGTACAGGAAGCTACAAAAAGTAACAACAAGACAACGGAAACAAGTAATGTAAGTTTCCTAAATATGTTATCACTTCCATGCCGATGTACATTTAAGATACACTGTTTTTTCCGTACATACATACGCTCACCCCGCTCTTATTTGCAATTTTGCCACAATCATAAAACCACCCCTTTTGTACTATTTTTCAAGGCAAGCTAACGCTTAATTTCCTCTTATACATATAGAGCATCCTCGGACTCTATAACAACCAATAAATTAGTCGTTTATCTTGCAATCACTAATAACAGCAGACAACTCTAGTATGACGGGCTCTGGCAATATAGGCTCATATTGGGAACCTGCCGGAGGGGGGATGGGGATAGATGCCTCAACTGGGGGTGGTGGGCCACCGCCGTAAGGACCAGCATACACAGCTACACTGGAACCTAATGTAATAACTAAAACAGAAACGATAGCAAACAATCTTTTTTTCATGGAATTAAGCCTCCTTCATCTACACTAATTAAGCACCTTTCATATATTCTACGTATAGCCTCAGACATTAAAAGGGATTTTTTATCATTTTTTTTCGCGTAATACTTCTCAAGTAGTTTGTAAAAATCAATCGCAAGATAATAGTCATATGTTCTTTCAAAATGAGGTAACGCAATCGTTTCTATATATTCAACAGACTTGTCGTTGTAAAGGGATATACGACCTCTTACTTCAATATAATGCCTAATTGCTTCATAAATAATGTTGTATAGTTCATCATTACACATGCTTGTTGCTTTCTTTAATAATCTTTTAGCATTGGCAAATTTGCCTAAACTTGCCCAGCAACGTACCATACAACACATAGCCCTCAAATGTTGAAGAGTATCTTTCTCAAAACACTCGATAGCCCGTTCAAAATAATCTATTGCATCTGCCCACATTTCGCGCTGATTGCGAAGCAAGCCCAGATTATAATGTGCTAGACCAATATAGAAGCCATCCTTGATACTGTTCGCGCATATTAGACAGTGTTCCAGTAGTTTTTCGGCTTTATTTAACTCATTCACTCTTATATAATTCAGAGCAAGCGTGTTATCAAAATGTATATTAAGCACACATGTCCTCTTATCGGTATGCAAATCACGGGCATTCTCCAAACATGATATAGCCTTAAACGGAAACTCAAGAAATGTATAACAAGCACCAATCCCAAGATGCAGCCGCTTAATATCTTCCTGCGTAAGTTCTTTAACTGTGCTGCTTACTTCTTGTGCCTTTTTGTAAAAACTTAAACTAGCCTCATAGTCTACACGGCGGGTATGTATTGCGGCCATATTAAAATAGTAGTGGTAGTTATGCTCTGCTGTTGGGCCGTAGTTTTTACTTTGGTACTGCTCCAACTTCTTTTCTGCGGCGTTTAGGTCATTATCGGCATATATTAGTATATGGGCCTCAAACAGGCGGTGCAGTTGAGGTAAATCATCATCGCAATTGTCCAACTCCAGGACACAGGCCATCTCTGAACACATGTCCTTAGCTTCATGGAAGCGCCTGTCTTTAACCAGGTCGTACATTATGTACAAGCGCCTTTTGAAAGCGGCAACTTCTAACTCCGAAAGGGGCATGTTGGTTAAGTTCAAATGCTTCCTGGCAAGCCGTAGTTGGGCAGGTGAATAGTGCGCTTCACCGCTTTCTACTTGCTTCACCAAGTCCGCATCTGCACGCATGGCCTCTGCTAAGGTCATCCTGCCTATCCCCCTGGCCTCCCTAAGATGCATGATTTTTTTCTCTTCCAGTCGTGTATTTGACATATTATTGACATATTTCCTTTCCGTTCGGCAATGTTTTACACAGGGATTATAGTAGGACATATGTGGCATGTCAAGCAATGTTTTCTTATTTTAGCGCATTTTCCCATATGGAATAAAATCAATTTTGTTTTACACATTATGAAACATTTTGTCGGCTACCAGTAAATCAAATTGTGCGAGTAGCACTTACGAAAACAGCCTCATTCCACTTTATGCCTAAAAGCGGATTGCCGTTTTAGCAAATACCCGTACATTGCTAATAGCCCCATATTACGGATATAATATGCAGGTATAACTTTAGATAACCTATGAGGTGAATATGGCTACAATTAAAGAAATTGCACTGGAAACAGGCTTTTCCCCCAGCACAGTCTCCATAGTACTAAGAGGGAAGGCCGAAGACAGGAATATATCCGAAAAGACAAAAACCAAAATCCTAGACGCCGCAAAGCGTATGGATTACCGGGTTAATATAGCCGCAAGGCGGCTGCGGGCCAACCAGGGCGTAACTGTTGTGCTGTCTGTGTTTATGGCGCTGGACCGCCGGGCTAATATGATGACGCATTTTTTACTGGAACTGCAGCGCCTTTCCACGTTAAATGACCCTGTTTTTGATATTACAATCCATTCATATGAAAGCGGCTCTTTGCATCTATATGCCGATACCATCGCCCTTACTCACATGGCTATAATATGTAACGCTTCTGACGAAGACGTAAATTTCTTGAACCGTTCCCAGTTTTCCATTCCCATAGTATTATTTTTGCGCAAGAGCAAGAAATATTGCACTGTAGGTATCAGCCACAGGCTTATTGGCTCTATGGTTGCGGATATTTTTGCCCGCCGCGGGCATAAACACGCGGTTATCCTTGGTACCAAGGCATATTTCATAGGCATGACCCATACTGAAAACGAATTTACAGAAACAGCAAAACGCAATGGGCTTGCCACAACCCTTTTACGGCAGGCCGATACTATGCCCGGGGGCCATAATGGCGGTATGGAGATATGTAAAATGCGCCCATTGCCGGATTGTGTGTTTGTTGTGTCCACATCTATGGCAATAGGCGCGCTGCGCGCTTTTAGTGAGAACGGTGTAAAAATACCCCAGCAGGTTGAACTGATTTGCGTAGGCACGGTTAACCCGGAAATTGCGGAATACGCAAACCCTTCCCTTTCCGCGGTGCAGCTACCTATAGACTTAATGGCAAAAGAATGCGTGCGGCTGCTTTTTTTGCAATTAAGCGGCAAGCTGGATGCACCCCATGGGGTAGAAATCCCCTTCTCTTACATGGTTAGGGACTCATGCGGCGGGTAATGTACTTATACTTTGAACGGAGGGCGATAAGTAAATGCTTTATCAACTTAGGACACCATTTTATAAGAGAGATACTTATTTCACGTACAGTGAAAAAAATAAAATATCGGATTATTTTTGGTTAGAGGAATGTACAGCGATTGACGTTGCAAACCCCCTTTTGTACACGGTTGATAAACTGGATTCGTATATATCATCATATGACACTTTGCCAACTATGGGAGCATTGCTTGTAAGTAGACGTTTCAAAGATTCTTACCAACATCTTGAAAAAACAGAGATTCAATTTATTCCTGTACTTATAAGAGATAAAAAGGGAAATGAAAATTCGGACTACTTTTGCTTGAATGTACT
>Ga0123355_10003310_pt1 | contig 23053 bp, 19 predicted proteins | sample TergutEmb28metaG_3_FD_89872 | JGI IMG/M metagenome (GOLD analysis project Ga0123355, IMG submission 89872) | Embiratermes neotenicus P1 segment gut microbial communities from Petit-Saut dam, French Guiana - Emb289 P1 | ecosystem: Host-associated > Arthropoda: Insects > Digestive system > Gut ... | reverse complement strand
TTCATGCAGAGAGGATCGCTTCCTTTCGGTTTGATAAAGTCGTGGTAACTCTATTTTAACCGATGCGACCTTCTCTGCGCTTTTTTTATCGTCCTACTGTCCAATATCTATTGTACTCTTACACGCCGCATCGTGACAATCCATAAACGGATTCTTGACGTTAAACGATGTTTGTGATAAACTACCAGTTAGGGTGTGAAATTATGGTCAAAAAAATGAATGTATTTTATATTTTATATGTTGTGGCGGCGGCTTTGTTGCCCAACATTTTTCTCTTCTTTTTGTATGCTCAAAATGTAAGTATGAACCATTTGCGTTTTGATCATGTGATGGTCTTGGCAAGCTTATTAGCTGTGATCGGCATGATAGGGTTTATGGCAATATGGATTATTTCAAAAAATATGCAGGCAGCTCTCATTCTGTCTGTTTTATCGTGGGTCTTTTTTTGGTTTTACGAATCTTTTATGTCCCTGTTTAACGTAGGCAGAATAGGAAAATATACAGCTCTAGGAACTTTTTTGGTTGTCATTTTAGTTGTTGTAGTAGCTTTACGCTTTCGCGGCATAAAACATATGAAAACAGCAATGACTGTTTTTAATGCGCTGGCAGGTGTGATTTGCCTGCTTTTTATTTTTAATCTATTTTCTGCTCTGATTGCACGGCCTGCGAGTTCTGCCTCTGAACTAATATCCGGTGAAAATAATGTGTCGGAATTTTATGTGCGCCGCGAGTTTAACGTAGACCCGCACTTGCCCCGCCCCGATATTTATTGGATCCATTTAGACGGGATGACAAGCCTTCGAACTGTTGAACGTTTTTGGAACGAATCTCAGGAACATGTGCGTTATGAACTGGAAAAGCGAAATTTTGTAATTGATGAGAGCGCATATTTGCGTAATGCTGCAGGGACGCTTATCGCGGTGCCTATGTATTTATCGCCCGCTTTCTATGACAGCTATTTTGGAATTATTTTAAATGCCATAGATGAGGGGTTCGGTTGGGAAGTGCGGGAACAATTGGACCCTATAATGGCGGAAGACGATATTTACTTATTTGAAGATGTCGTTTTACATTTCGAATTATTCGCCGCATTTTTAGGCGCAGGATACGACATTCGATCTGTAAATGATTGGTGGAACGTAATAGATATTTCGCGCCTGACGGGTGCATATCGTTATTATCCAAGAATGAAGCAACTTTGGAACGATTTTTTGCGAACTGACCTGCCGCAGACATTAGAAATGACAACGCCTTTGAATTTTTACATTCTGAATCGATTGTTTTTTGGAGATGAAGAAGAAAGGCTGCAGCGTGAAAGGGAGGCTAATGTCGGATTGCCCGCACTTACTTGGAGATACTATGATCAAACCCACGCGATGCGATGGTATCGCATTGACCCCGACTACGAGGGCAATGCGGAGACAAGAATTGATCTATATCCGTTGGCATTTGAACGAATTGTGAGCTCCATGCTGGACTCGGTTGATGAGATACTGGAGAGAAACCCGGATGCCGTAATTATTTTACAGTCGGACCACGGCTTTCACCGTGAATATACACACAGGCATATGGATGCGCAGGGGATGCCGCGGGAGATATCAATGGAATTAACCCATTCTGTTTTTAGTGCGGTGCGTATACCGGATAAATACGGCGGCCTTGACGCCCCTATCGCCCCGCTCAATATTGTCCGTGAACTGGTGAACCGCTTTGTCGGTCCAAACTATGAACTGATTATACCCCACACAAACCCTAATGATTGATCGCATAAAAGAGAGTGTGTCCTCCTCCGGTCGGCGGGAGGACACACAGAAAATAGCTCTAAAAGCAACACTCTTACAAAAAAGGAGAAAGTAATATGTATATAGATCCAGGGTTTGCCGGAATGTTGATGGGCGTCATTATTTCGATTGCCACAGTCGGTGGAGTAATGTGGTACTCCGCGAAAAGGAAAGCGCGCAAACTTTTGAAAAAAGATAACCCCGATACTCCCGTTAACAGAAGCACAGATGATGAAAACGATGAAATGATAGATACGCTAGAGAGCACGGAGGAAAAATAGGTGTTTGATTTCATAAACACCGTTTTGGGTGTACCGTTAGGTTTCATCCTGCGGGCGTTTTACAGTCTGACAGGACACTTTGGCATAGCGGTGCTTATTTTTGCCATTGTAGTGCGGGTTATCATGTTTCCCGTCAACTATGCGGCGCACATGAACGCCATACGCTTTTTGCGTCTGCAACCCGCGTTATATCGTCTGAAAAAACAGTTTTCCGTAGACCGGGAATCCCTCAACGCCGCACAATACGAGCTTTTTAAGGAAGAAAAATACAGGCCTCTTTTAGGGCTCGTCCCGTTACTGTTACAGCTTTTTTTGCTGATCGGGGTTTTACAGGTGATGTACCGTCCCCTACAGCACGTATTGGGGTATAATGCCGCAACTATTTCAGAACTGCTCTATGGGATTCCCTCCGGGCCTGCGGCGCAGATAACGGCGGCCGCAGGCGTTATCGACATGAATTTCTTAGGAATAAATATCGGTTTAACCCCTTCATTTGCACATCCGGTCCTGATGCTCATCCCCTTGCTCTCGGGGCTTACCGCCCTCGCGTTCTGCCTGTTTCAAAATGCGTACAGTCCGGGCGCTTTACCTCAAAGCCGTAAAACCAATATGGTTATGACCCTTCTCACCGTGGCGTTCTCTGTGTACTTTGCATGGGTTTTGCCCGCTTCGGTAGGGATCTATTGGATCATAGGAAATATTCTAGGTGTTGCAGTAACCTTATTATTAGAAGCTTTATTCAGCCCTCGTAAACTCGCACCCGAAGCCTATGAACACATACTGTCCACGAAAAAAATGAAATCCGAAGTGAAGGCAGAGCGGGAACAAACAAAACGGTTGACGGCGCGCGCTCGCAAAGATATTTCGCAATTTAACGCGGCAAAAAAAGAATTGGTTTTCTATGCGCTTTCCAGCGGACAATATAAATATTATAAAAACACGATAGACTATATAGTAAATAATTCTGACATTGTGATACATTATTTAACCAACGACCCCAACGACAATATATTCGTTCATGACCGCCACGAACGACTGATGCCATATTACGCAGGCGAGCGTGAAACAATCGCCTTGATGTTGCGGTTAGATACAAAAATGTTAGTGACCACTGTACAGGACTTACAGACCTATCATATGAAACGATCCATTGCCCGCCTCGACATTGAGTATATACACATCCCTCACGGCCCTGCGTCACTGCATCTTACTGCAAGAGAGACAGCGTATGACCATTTCGACACTTTTTTCTGCGTGGGAGAACATCAGGCAGCTGAAATACGGCGCAGAGAAGAAATGGCGGGACTGCATAAAAAACGATTGGTAAAAGCGGGATACGGGTTGTATGACCAATTGCGCGAACAGTGCAAACATATGGAAAAAACAACGGATATTCCACAAATACTAATTGCCCCCTCGTGGCAGCCAGAGAATATCCTTGATACATGTATAAAAGAGTTGCTCTCAGGTTTATTGGATAACAATTGGCGCATCATTGTACGCCCCCATCCCCAGCATTTGAAAGTTTTTCCCGAAATAATAGACGAACTGGAAGAGACATATCAATCGCACATAAAAAGCGGTGAACTGATTCTCGACACAGATTTTCTGAGCAATGCCACAATTTTCACATCGGATGTACTGATTACCGATTGGTCAGGAATTGCGTTTGAATTTTCGCTTGCAACCTCCCGGCCCAGCATTTTTATCAATACGCCGATGAAAGTGTTGAACCCGAATTATAAAGACTACGGGCTTGAAGTAACAGATATCTCCCTGCGTGACAAAATAGGTGTGTCGGTTGAGTTGTCTGATGTGGAAAACATAGGAAATATCACGTCAAACTTGTTGGATGAAAGGGATTCTTATGCCCAGCGCATTGAAGAAGTTTCCAAAGCACATATTTATTACCACGGTCGAAGCGGCGAAGCAGGGGGAAGATATATAATCAATCGATTACGAGGTTGAAAAAATGCGACAAATCATTGCTGATATTTTTAATTGTAAAACAGACGAGATATCCGGCTTGGAGCCGCTTAAAATGGGTATGACCAACGATTCATTTATTTTTGAAATAGCGGGATCAAAAAAGCGATATATCATCCGTATTCCAGGTGTCGGAACGGACAAGCTTATTGATCGCTACAAAGAACACGCGGTTTATCAAGTTATTACTCCATTCGGGTTCTGTGATGGCATCGTGCATCTTGACCCTCTAACGGGCCATAAAGTCACTGAATACTGGGAAAACGCACGGGTGTGCGATATACTACATTCTGCCGATATTGCTGCCAGTATGGCGAAATTACGCGAATTTCATACGCTTAATTTGATTGTACCGCATACATTTTGTCCTTTTGAGCGCATCGAGTATTACGAAAGCCTGTGGGAGGGCAACCCTTCACATTATGCGGATTATGCTGTTACAAAGGCCGCTGTAATGAGAATGAAAGCCTATGTGGACGCACAAGATAAACTACATTGTCTGACTCATATCGATGCCGTGCCTGATAACTTCATTTTCCTGCCGGATGGACAAATCAAATTGATTGATTGGGAATATGCCGCCATGGCCGATCCGCACCTGGATATCGCCATGTTCATTGTATATGCCATGTATGACAGGGTACAAACCGAGCAACTGATTGACCATTATTTCACAGGGACTTGTACGATGGCGGTTCGTCGCAAAATTTATGCCTATATTGCAATCTGTGGCCTTCTTTGGAGCAACTGGTGCGAATATAAGAAAATGCTGGGGGAAGACTTTGGCGAGTATGCGTTGAAACAATATGGATATGCAAAAGAATATTATAAAATTTTTGAGGAGATAACAATCTGAATGCATAGAGCCGAAAGGGCCGTAATTATGGCGGCGGGAGTGGGAGAGCGCTTAACACCTTTGACAGACAAAATTCCAAAGCCGCTTCTTCGTGTAAATGGCATACCTATCATAGAAACCATGATACAAGGATTTCTCCATAACGGAATTTGTGAAATTTACATTGTGGTTGGGCACTTAAAGGAACAATTTGAATATTTATTAACGAAATACGAGAGCGTACAATTGCTTGAGAATCCAAATTATGCCGCACATAATAATATTTCATCCCTGTATGTTGCCCGGGATTTTCTGGAATGTGCCGTCATATGCGATGGAGATCAAATATTGCACAATCCTGATATTTTGAACCCTTTTTTTGAATATTCGGAGTATGCCTCTCTTTGGACAGATGAAGTCCACGGTGAATGGCTGCAACATGTGGATGACAACGGTTATGTAATAAACTGCAGCCGTGAAGGGGGGAAGTCCGGCTGGCAGTTATTTTCCGTATCCTTTTGGACGGAGGCCGATGGGGCAAGATTGAAACGTCATCTGGAAGAATTATACCCCCGGCATAACCAATGCTATTGGGATGACATTCCCATGTTCATCAAAAATCGAGAATATCGCCTAAAAATCAGACCCATACAACATGGCGATATAACCGAAATTGATACATTGCAGGAATATGAAATTGCCGCTAACAAATATGGGGAGGAGTAGACATGAGGGAACGTAAACTGGATTGGATTTCAATTATAATACCGCTTGTAGGGATATCGGCACTGGGGATGCTGTTTATTTTTGTGCCGGAACAATCCCAGATCTTTTTAGAGCGGGCGAGAGGGTTTTTAGGTGACGAGTTTGGCCTGTATTACATCTTGCTAGGTGTGCTTATTTTCGGCGCAACCATGTATATGGCCTTTTCGAAATACGGAAAAATCAGGTTGGGAAAAGTGGACAAGCCGGCATATTCTACGTTTACGTGGGGCGCGCTTGTCTTTACTTCCACCATGGCCGCCGACATTATCTTTTTTTCCCTCTCCGAATGGGCTATGTATATGTCTGAACCCCGCGCACAAGAACTAGGGGATCCCTATTTGTGGTCGGCGACGTTTCCACTATTTCACTGGGGTCCAATCGCGTGGAGTTTTTATATCGTTCTCGCAATATCCTTCGCATATATGTTGCACGTGAAGCAGGGTACAAAGCAAAAATTTTCCGAGGCGGTCCGTCCGCTTTTGGGCAGTAAGATAGACGGGCCTCTCGGCAAGATCATTGACCTGATCGCCATTTTTGCGCTGTTGGCAGGCACGGCAACCACTTTTTCATTGGCTACACCGCTGATCGCGGCAGCGTTAAGTCATGTTTTCGGGATCGGGACTTCGACAACGTTTACGATCATTATTTTGTTAATGGTGGCGGCTATCTATACCATTGCGCTTCTCACGGGAATCAAAGGCATATCAAGGCTTGCAAGGGGAAGTGTCTATGTCTTTTTCGCACTGTTAATTTATGTGCTGGTATTGGGCGGAGAGGGGCGCTTTATCCTTGAGACGGGGGTCGCTTCCATAGGAAATTTGGCGCAAAACTTTGTCGGGCTGGCAACGTGGACAGACCCCGTGCGTGACAACAGCTTTCCGCAAAATTGGACCATTTTCTATTGGGCGTACTGGATGGCCTGGTGTGTGGCAACTCCGTTTTTCATCGGTATGATAAGCAAAGGCCGCACAATAAAAAGCACTGTACTTGGCGGCTATCTATGGGGGTTGGCGGGTACGTTCACATCATTCATTATCCTCGGTAATTATGGTCTGGCGCAACAGGCGCGTCACGGGCTGGATTCTGCAACCCCCATTTACGAAGGCTATTCCATCGCCGATACGATTGTGCGTATTTTTGAAACCCTTCCCGCTTCATCCGTAGCGCTGCTACTTTTGGCGATTACAATGATCATTTTCTACGCTTCCACCTTTGATGTTTTGACCTATGTCATATCCGGCTACAGCTACAAAAAATTATCCGCCGATCAAGAGCCCAACCGCGGCATACGCGTTTTCTGGGCAGTTATGGTTATCATATTCCCCATCGGATTGATTTTTTCCGAATCCGCTCTTTATAATCTGCAAACCGTCGCGATTATAGCAGCGTTTCCCATCGGGATTATTGTAACGCTCATTGTAATCAGTTTCTTCAAAGATGCACGCAATAGTATAGAACCTTGAGTTTGAGCTGCAAAGGAAAAAGGACTGCCGAGGCAGTCCTTTTTCCTTTGTCAGTCTCTCATCAGTCAGAATAGTTATTTCCCATCAGCCGATCATAGGTGATCAGTTGTTTTACCCTGTCCAGACTGATAATCTCATCGGTCACTGGCAGATAAAGCCGCATATTATGGAATGGAACACGCGAAAAATAATCCAGCAACAAGTTCATATAAGGCGTTCGGTGAAATCCCGTTTGATAGGCGATGATGGAAAGCAGATAATATGTGGAGATATGATTATCCCTGTTGGGCAAGATTGGGTTTAAGGTTCGGTTTGCATAGATAATAAACGGTGTAGAGTACATCAGTGCACGAGCTTCTGGGGCGTACATCCGAGCCGGGTCGATTAATCCTGTCTGGGTAAAGGCCGCAAGATTGCCGCCTAGATTTGGCAAATGGTCACCATAGAAGAGCATAATAGTGGGTCTGTCGCGGGTATCAATAAAATCTGCAAGCAGACCCAACATTTTGTCGGCGTCGCTCAGTCCTTGGGTATATGTGGTCACGGCGCTAAGGACGTTGTAGTCGAGATCATCGGAGACGACCCGCACGCGGATTTCGTCCTCTGGCATGGGGAGGAACGGCTGGTGGTTTTGCATGGTGATGACCTTCATAAACATAGGCACATCGTCAATCTCCGCTTGGCGAAAATAGTATTCGATTGCGGGGAAAAGGGATAGGTCCGTCACAAGACCTATTTGATTGTATTCCACTTCAAATTTTTCCGTAATCTGGGCTTCGTCGAAAAACAAATCAAATCCCAATAAAGGATAGGCGAGATGGCGCATATAAAACCGCTTGTCAAAGGGGTGCAGGGCAATTGTATGATACCCCGCCTCGCGGTATTGAGACACGTGGGACGATAAAGGTCTTGAGATAAGCCCATAGGGATTTGAGCCGCTGGGCAAAAAGTCCGTAGTGAGGCCCGTTAAGATGTCAAATTCAGGGCGCACTGTCCCCCCCGTCCGCGCAGTGGTATAAACACGGCCGCTGTACGCATTGGGTCTGGCGATAATATCGTCGAAATGCGGCAGGGGATTTTCGGAGAACTCCAAGCCGGGCAATGTGCGCACATCAAAGAAACTTTCACTCAACACGACGATCACATCGAAATATTCTCTCGTCGCCGCGGTATATTCAAAGCCATCCAAAAGTGCTCCAATTGTCTCACGGGAATAGTCTGCAGGGCGCTCCACATGCATGCTGAAAATGTTAACCATAAATGCTCCGACGAGCCCATTGGCGGTATAGTTAGAACTTTGTAATGCCGCATCCATCAGATTCATATTAAATCGATAAAGCAACGCCCCTGTGCGTTCCTGGGGAGAGAAAGCAAGGATCAATGCGAGCACAATGACAGCCACAGAGGGGATGCGTATTTTCCAGTTGATCGGCATCTCGATATTGAAAAATGCAAAAACAGCAACCCACAGTATAATTACAATTGCCCCGGCCCAAAAAAACCAAGGCACATGAATTCCGCTGGCAAACGCAGTTAATTCGCCCAAGTTTCCGATCATGGCAAAATCTTGGGGAAACAAGTTGTCGCCGTTTGTTGCAACTTTCATATAGTTGGTGAAACCAAACCCCAGAGATGCGAGGCCCAAGATCCCGGCGGCAATGGCAGCTTTGCCCACAGCTATGAATAATAAACCAAAAATCAACGAGACCAAAAGCGCTCCGAAAGCGGCGGACAGAGGGAAATAGTTAAGCCAACTCAAGAGCCTTGTCAGACCGCCGTCGAAGTTCATATACTCTATCATAAAAAAGCAAAACAGAGGATACAACACTAAACTGATATATAATATAATCCGAATGATCAACAATGTTTTTGAATACCAACGAGATTGCGCCCATCCGAATTTTGTACTGATTTTATCAATCAAGAAAATCCACCTCAACGTTTGAAAATAATGCCCATTATCAAACGGTGCATATTTTAGCAATTAATTGTACCACCTGTCAAAAGAAAATACAATACAATTTTGAGCAGGGCTCTCTGCTCCAACCATTTTAGGACATGGCCGAAATTCTTCTGCCACAAACCTGAAATGTGTGGTATAATGATTATAATTGGCTATAATTATATCCAGCAAAATAAGGGAACTTTTTGCATACACCTTTCGTCTATCAGAGGAACACCTACATTTGCTACTACTGTGTTTCCCCGCCTGGGGCGAAACATTGAGACGTAATTACGAGTTGCTGATTGAAAAAGAGGAGGAATGAATCCGTGGCATTTGATAAATTTAGGGCGAGAAAAATGGCAAAAAATGTAGCCGGGGCGGGCGCGCGCACCGTGGGAGACGTGATAGGGCTGGTATTCAAGGCCCTGGGGACCGTTGTGCTCCTGGGGCTCACCACTGCTGCCGTCTTTGGCGTCATTGTGTACTTTTATATCAGCACGACGCTGGAGCCAAATATCGACATCAGCTTAGAAGATTTCACCGTCGACCTGACCAGCACAATCTTTGAGATGGATCACGAACTGGGCCGATTTATGGAAGCGGTGGACATAGAGTCGGATCAAGTCCGGATCTGGGTGCCGTTTGAGGAGATCAACCCCTATCTTATCTATGCGGCCATTGCCTTTGAGGACAGGCGTTTCCATGAACACAGGGGTGTGGATTGGTGGCGGACGGTAGCCGCATTCCAGACCATGTTCTTCGGGGGCGACGGCGATGCCTTCGGCGCCTCCACCATTACCCAACAGCTCATCAAGAACTTGACTTTAGAGGACGAGATTACCGTCCGCAGAAAGATCCTTGAAATCTTCCGTGCCCTAGAGTTGGAACGGGTCTATACAAAAGAGGAAATTTTAGAGTGGTATCTCAACATTTTCGCCCTGGGCGGCCGGATTCACGGCGTAGGGGCGGCGGCCCTCTTTTACTACGGCGTGGATCAGAGCGAGCTGACCATCGCCCAGGCCGCCAGCATTGTGGGAATCACCCAGTTTCCCACCCGGTACAACCCCTATCTCAACCCCCAATTCAACCAGCAAAAGCGGGATACCATGCTGGCCGCCATGTACAACCAGGGCTTTATCACCCACGACCAATATCAAGTGGCATTGAGAGAGTCCGTTGTGGACAGCTTAGCAAGGGAGGACGGTGCCACATTTGAAATACCCCTCTATACGTTCTATGAGGAGACCATTATCCGGGATCTGATCCAAGCGTTTCAGGAGTATCCCTTTGAATACTCCGCAGAGGCGGCCCGCCGCATGGTCTTTCACGGCGGCCTGCAAATTTACTCCGCCATGGATCCGCGGATCCAAGACGTGATCGACCACGCATTCCAGGATTGGAGCAATATCCGCGTCCCCCGGGGGGTGCAGGCGTCTATCGTGATTATGAATCATCGAACGGGCCATGTCTATGGGATGGGCGGCCGGATCGGTGAGAAGACCGACAACATGGTATTTAATATGGCCACCCAGGCCCGGCGGCCGCCGGGCTCGGCCATCAAGCCCATATCCGTATTCGGCCCCGCCCTGGAGTACGGGGTCATCCGGCCCCAGGATATGTATGACGACGCTCCCATTATGCTCAACGGGCGGCAGTGGCCGCGAAACGCCTCCGGACACTGGTCTTTCGAGCGGCAAAACATTGTCCGTGCGCTGGCCCTTTCGACCAACACTGTCTCCGTCCGCATCTTTGACGACTTGGGCGCACAGCGCTCCTATGACTTTATGAAAGACAGGCTCCACGTCAACCTGGTGCCCCAGGACGCCGATCGAGCGCCCCTGGCCCTGGGTCAGCTCACCAACGGGATCACCGTGCGGGAGATTACAGCGGCCTACGCCGCCTTTGCCAACGACGGGATATTCACCCATCCCGTCACCTTCTACAGAGTCGTAGACCGCCACGGCAACACGATTATTGACAACACCGTGGGCCGCCAAGAAGTCGCATTCCGCTCTGAAGTCGCCGGACAGATGACGGCCATGCTCGTACAGGCAGTCAACAATGGTACGGGCCGGTCGGCGATCATTTCAGGCATGGACGTGGCGGGCAAGACCGGTACCACCACCAATCACAGAGACCGTTATTTCAGCGGGTACACGCCCCATCTGACGGCCTCCGTCTGGACGGGGTTTGAGTTCAACGACGGACGTATCACCGGGGCGAACCCGGCGGCCGCCGTATTCCGAGACCTCATGGCCGCCGCCCACAGAGCGGCGGAGCTCCCGCCGGCCAGGTTCCAAAACCTGCCGCCCCTGACGGGTATGACGGAGGCGGTCCGAATGGTTGAAGTCTGTATGGACAGCGGCCTTTTGGCCACAGACGCATGTCACGCCTATATCGGCGGCAGCCGGGCGGAACGATTCATCGGCGACCCGGAAGATGCGCCTGCAGGTTCCTGCAATATCCACCACATGGTATCTCTCTGTACTATAACGAACCTCTTCCCCAACGAGACCTGCACAACCCATCACCGGGGCGTCACGTCAGGGGACGGCATCGGGAACTGTTCCATTGATCACGATGATGGTGAAGTAGATCCGACACCTACGCCAGACCCGGATCCGACACCTACGCCAGACCCAGATCCGACACCTACGCCAGACCCAGATCCGACACCTACGCCAGACCCAGATCCGACACCTACGCCAGACCCAGACCCGGCAATCGCACCCAACGCCGGGACAACGCCGCCTCCCCCGCCCACTGATCCGCCCATCAATCCCAGCATTGAGGCGCTGCCTGTACCGACGCCTCGGCGCTGGGGAACACGGGGGTTCCGCAAAGCGGCATAAATAATTCAGAGGCCAGCGCATAATGCGCTGGCCTCTGTGCCGCGATCAGCCGGTCAATTATTTTCTTGGTTAATCAATGAAATAATCTCATGGATCAAGAACATGCGGTGATCCAGTTCGGCGATTTTATCGGCGCATATGACGAGCTCATCGCACAGGTGCTGGGGGATGTGCTCCTGGTATTTATACCGGGCCTTGTGCTCCAGGGTGGACCAGAAATTCATGGCCTCCGTGCGGATTTGGACCTCTACGACCACCTGCTCTGTCTTACCCGAATAAAAGACGGGGACCTCTAAAATAACGTGGTAGCTCCGGTATCCGCTGGGTTTAGGGGCGGAGACGTAGTCTTTCTCGTCCAATATGTTCACATCCGGCATAGCTCGGAGGAGATCGACCAGATAGTGTATATCCTTGGCAAAGGGACAGGTGATCCGGATACCTGCCACATCCTTCAAGTATTTCTTCACATTCTCCGCCGTGAGCGCCACGTCCATTCGATGGAGCTTTTGCGCAATGCTCTCCGGCGCTTTGATCCGGCCCCTGATGTACTCAATGGGGCTCGACTCTTGGGAGTTTCTAAAATCGTCGTGCATGATATTCAGTTTCGTCAACAGGGTGCGCTGGCCCCACTCATAGACGTGTAACAGGTTTTTCAGCTTTGCAAATTCTGCTTCGCTAAATCGTACAGACATGTATATTTCCTCCGGGTTATATAGGTAGGGTGATGGTAAATACCGCACCGCCCTCGCCGCCACTTTCTGCTGTAATCCGCCCATCGTATTGCGCAACGATTGATTTTACAATGGACAGGCCGATGCCATGGTTGCCGTCGGCGCCTTTATAAAAGCGTTCAAACACATGGGGCAACACATCGGGCTGGATGCCCGCTCCGTCATCTGTTATGCGAATCTCAATGTGATCTTTTTTCTCATGGCAGGATAGGGTGATTTCGGAATCCGCATATCGGATGGCGTTGGAAATCAGATTATCCATCGCCCTTGCGAGCAGTTCGCTTGCACATGTATAGCGAATGGGGGCCTCCCCGAAGTCAAAGGAAAAGTGTATCTGCTGTCGCAAAGCCACCGCCTTCTGCCGGGCGGCAGAATCCCGAATCAGCTCTGTCAGATCGGTTTCAGCAATTGTATAGGCTGTCGTGATATTGTCGATTTTGGAGATATAGAGCAAATCCGTTACGAGGTCAGCCAGGGTATCCGTCTCATGTAGAATCGTCTCCGAGGCCGCTTTCGGTTCCATAATGCCGAAAGATATCCCCTCTGCATAGCACTTGATCGACATGAGAGGTGTGCGCAACTCGTGGGACGCATTTTGGAAAAATGCCTTCTGTTCACTGTCGTACTCGCCGAGCTGTCTCACAGATTTATTGAGGGCCGTGTTCAGGTCCTCAAGTTCTACCTCCCGGAACTGAAAATTGTTGGGCGTAAAATCGCCGTGGCCCATATTGAAAGCAAACTGTCCCAGTTTTTCAATCGGACGGGTCAGTGAGTTGGCGAGGAAGTAGGTCACAATAACTGCCACAAGGAACATGACGCTGATTAAGATAATCGAAATGATGCCGACCCGTCCGATCACCCGGGAGGCTTCGGCATACATATTTTGATAGGCGTGTAAATTGACCTCTCCCTCCACCGCAAACAACCGGATCGCAAAATTAAAAATAATCCCGGTCAGCAAAAATGAGAAGAATAACACGGCAGAAAATGCCTTTAAGAGCTTAATGCGTATTTTCGTTTTTTTCGTGTTCATAGGGATCTCCGTCTCTGGCATGGGCCTGGCGCTCAAATTCCATTCGTCTGAAAATTGCCTTGACCCGCATGGAGAGCGCCATGGGGCTAAACGGCTTGACCAAATAATCGTCACTGCCCAAATCTAGGCCCGTGGCATAGTCCAGATCGCTGTCTCGCGCTGTCAGCATGATGATTGGCACATGGCTTGTCTTGCGCAATTCTTTGCAGATCACAAAACCGTTGGAGCCGGGCATCATCACATCCAACACCACCAGATCAGCCGGGCTTTCAGAAAAAGCTGCGAGGAGCAAATCGCCGGTTTCAAAATCTTCTACTATATACCCGGCATTTTCTAAAAATGTCTTGATGGCAAGCCGGATCGTGGTCTCATCGTCTGCAATGTAGATTTTCTTTGTTTCGCTCATAAGCGACCATCCTTTTTTGATAATTATACTATAAGTCGACGCAAACGACAAACCCATCACTGCGCCGGAAAAACAGTGTGTTGCTTGGCGTATTTTTTTGGAGACATCCCGACTTTTTCTTTGAATCTCCGTATAAAGTTGGCGTAATCGTTGAATCCTGTTTTGGAGGCGGTCTCTTGCACTGTATGCCCGGCCACTAACAGTTGCTTTGCCTTTGCAATTCGTTTTGTGCAAATATAATCATGGATGGTTGTACTGGTGTGCTCTTTGAATAGGCGGCATAGGTATCCTTTACTCAAGTGGAATTTATCGGCGATGGTTTTTAAAGACAGATCCTCATCGAGAGACTGGTCTATGTAATTTAAAATGTCGCCGATGTATTTATTTTTCGGAACGGGTACGTCAAAGGCCGTGGATTTTGGTGCATTCATAATCAGCAAGATGATTTCCGTCAAAATGGCGTTTTCAATCAGATCGGAACCGAGCCCCTGGACTTTTGTCAGCCGATCAATCAGCTCCATCATTTTGTTGTGCTGGGTCTTTGAAAATGAAATGCGTGTTGAAAACTTATTTCTGTTATAGAAGCATTCCGTCAGGTCGGTGCTGGAGGAGGAGAGCCCTTTTAAAAAATCGGGCATGATGGATAAAATATACCGATTGAGGGGTTGGCCTTCCAGGGATTCAACCCGGTGCGCCTCGAACTGGTTGATGAGAAAGACATCGTGGATATGGACCGGATAGATAATATCGTCAATGATAAACCATTTTCCCTTGGACACGCTGTAATACAGCTCGAGATTATTGTTTAAGTGCATGTCCTGCGGTTTTACGCTGTCGCCCAAATAGGCGATTGAAAATCTTCCGCTGTCCGCGCAGGCAAATTCAGAAGAAAGACAGCATTTTTGCAGTTCCATCTCTTCACCTCCCGGAGATATGTTACAATTAAAAAATTCGTATAAATCATATCACGAAAGATGAAGAATTGCAACATATTTGGTTAATATCTGCAAAGAACGTACAATATGCATCTGATATGATGGAATCATCAAGAATTCTCAAAAGGAGTGTTTGAATCATGGTTGTTGGTACGCTTTCTAATTGTGAACTATATTATGTATTTGGCGAAAGATTTCAAAAAGCGTTTGAATTTCTGAAACAAAATGATATTCGGAAAATGGAACTGGGCCGTCACGATATTGACGGCGACGACGTGTTTATTCTCGTCCAGCAGTACGATTCCAAATCCATCGACAACTGCGGCTTTGAGGCGCATAAAAAATACGCCGACGTCCACTATGTGGCGGAAGGATTTGAATACCTGGGCTACGGGCCGCTGGAGCGTGCGGGTGCGCCCATCACCGAATACGACCCCGTAGCGGATGCGGTCTTCTTTGAAAAAGAGTGTCAGTTTGTCCTCTTGGAAAAAGGCGATATCGCCATCGTGTTCCCCCAGGACGCGCATATGCCGCAAAAGCGGGCGCTGGTAGAAGTCCCCGTGCGGAAGGCCTGTATCAAAGTTCGCGTTGCCGACTAGGGCGTTCAAACTAGCGTTGCGCCGATAATGACAATTGTTATCGGCGCTTCATTTTCATACTATTACAACCTATATAAAAGGAACAATACGAATGAACAATATCGCTTGGGCGCTGAAAGTCGCCGATACGTTCTTGCAGAGAAAGCCGGATATGACGCAGCAGTGGTCCTATGACACCGGCATTGTCCTGAAAGGCTTTGAGGCCCTCTCCCGCGCCACGGGGGACGAAAATTATTTTGATTATATCAAGACGACCATGGATTTCTTCGTACAGGACGATGGCGGCATCAAGTTGTACAACCGGGACGAATATGCCCTGGACAATATCAACAACGGCAAAGTCATGTTCCCGTTGTATCAAAAATACGGCGACGAAAAGTACAGAAAAGCGGCTGAAACCCTGATGGATCAGCTCCGGCATCAACCCCGCAGCCGGGACGGCGCTTTCTGGCACAAGAAAGCCCTCCCCGATCAGGTGTTTCTCGACAGCGCGTTCATGGCCGGCCCGTTCTACGCACAGTACGCGGTAGAGTTCGGCAATGAGGCTGATTTTGACGATGTGGCAAAGCAGTTTCTCCTGCGGGAATCCTATTTGAGAGATAACGTGACGGGGCTGTTATACCACGCCTGTGATCTGAGCAAACAGGCGTCTTGGTGCGATCCGGAAACCGGCTTGTCTGAGAGTTTTTGGGGGCGGGCAATGGGCTGGTTCTGTATGGGCCTCGCCGATACCTTGGAATTTTTCCCGGTGGATCACAAAGACAGGCAAAACCTTGTAGACGCCCTGGAGAGAGCCCTTGCGGCCCTGGTCAAAGTGCAGAGCCCCGAAGGGGTCTGGTATCAGATCCTGGATAAGGGGGATCAAAGCGGAAATTATCTGGAGGCATCCGCCTCCATCATGTTCGCATATGCCATGGCAAAGGGGATTCGCTTGGGCTGCATTGATCCGGCGACATACGGCCCCGTACTGCAAAAAGCGTATCAGGGGATAATCAACGAGTTTTTAGCCATTACCAATCAGGGGCTTGTGAACTTGAATAAGGTCTGCCAATCGGCGTCTCTGGGCGGAGATGAGCTCCACGACGGCAGTTTTGTGTACTATATCAGCGAACCCATCGTCTCCAATGATAGGCGTGGGTTCGGCTTGTTGCTCCAATTGTGTACGTTGATGGAATACGAAATCAACAAATCGTAAGAAGGGACGGAAGCGTATCATGCAAACATTTTCACTCAAAGGAAAAACCGCACTCATCACAGGGGCCTCTTACGGCATTGGCTTTGCAATCGCCACAGGGCTTGCGGAGGCGGGGGCAAAGATCGCCTTCAACGATATCAACCAAGAGTTAGTAGACCGCGGCCTCGCCGCATATGAGGCGGCGGGTATAGAGGTTCGAGGCTATGTGTGTGATGTCACTGACGAATCCGCCGTCCAGGCCCTGGTCGCCGCGATTGAACAAGACATTGCACCCATTGATATCTTGGTCAACAATGCAGGCATCATCCGCCGGGTCCCCATGCACGAGATGGAGGAGCAGGTCTTCCGCCAGGTCATCGACATCGATTTGATTGCGCCGTTTATCGTGGCAAAAGCCGTTTTGCCCGGCATGATGGCGAGAAACAAAGGAAAAATTATCAACATCTGCTCCCTGACCAGCGAGCTGGGACGTGAGACCGTATCCGCCTATGCCGCCGCAAAGGGGGGACTGAAAATGCTCACCAAAAATATTGCGTCAGAATATGGGCAGTATAATATCCAGTGCAACGGGATCGGCCCCGGCTATATCGCCACGCCCCAGACGGCACCCCTCCGGGAAAAACAGCCGGACGGCAGCCCCCATCCCTTCGACAGTTTTATTGTCGCCAAAACACCGGCAAACCGCTGGGGCGTCCCGGAAGATCTCATGGGTCCCGCCGTATTTTTGGCGTCGGAGGCCTCTGATTTTGTCAACGGACATATTCTGTACGTGGACGGCGGGATTTTATCTTACGTGGGCAAACAGCCCAAGTAGCGCAAAAATAAAATGCGGGGATTGGAACATCTCCAACCCCCGGCTCGTCATACAGTATAGACTATCCTTTCGCTTTTCCCTCGTTTATCATTTTAAAGACGGCGAACAGCACCATGAGAAGCGATGCCCCGACTAACAGCGAGATCCCCGCCGTAATCCCCTGGGCGTCTGCAACGGCACCGATGATGCTCGGCATCAGGATACCGCCCAGGCCCGATATGGCCACGGCAAATCCCAGTGATACGGAAGAGGTTGCGCCTTGCATGGTCGCCACGGTGGTGGGATAAATCCCCGCCATACCGAGACCGATTCCCAGCAGAAACAACACGGAAACCAGTGCAGAGGCGCTGAGGAGCATCCCCGCAAAACAGAGGGTTGACGCCAGCGCCATGAGTAGCAGTGCCCGGTTCTTGTTCTTGATCCGATTGGCCAGAACCGCGATGCTAATACGTCCAATGGCCATCACCAGCCAATGGATGGTGGGAACGAGGCCGGCGAGGCCTCTGGGCAGGGTGCCCACGTCTACAAAATAGAGCACGAACCACCCGATAATGGACGTCTCCACGGCGACATAGAGAAACAATAATATTGTCGGTATCCAAAAGCTCGTCTCCCGTAAAAAGGAGAGGGATGCCCCCTTCTCCTGTTTCGGCGGAAGGTCTGGCAGTTTCGTGCGAGAGATCAGCGCCCAGACGATGGCCATGAGCAGTGCGGCTGTCAGCGCTGAAAATTTCCAGCCGGTATCCCCTGCGGCGAGCCCCCACAGGAGCACGATGACAGGCGAAATGAGCGCACCCAGGGCAAACCCTGAATGGAGCACATTCATGGCCGCTGTCCGGTTACCGGAGATGTCCGCTGTAATCACGTTACAAGCATTATTCAACGCACCGCGGCAAATCCCGGTCAGGGCAAAGGCCGCGATCAGCAGAACCAGAGGCTGTACAAAGACCATGAGAGTCAGCCCCAAAACGGCCCCGGCGCTCAATAGCAATGTAGCGGGTTTGCGGCCAATTGCATAGGGCAATACCCCTGCGATCAGCACAGCGCAGAACGTACCCAGCTGATGGGCGGAAAACATGAGCCCGGTCTGGGTATAGCTGAGGGCGTGCTCGGCTCTGATATACGGCAACAGCACACCCAGCATGATGACCATGACACCGTTGATGAGAAACGCAAAATTCAGGACGCCCCACAGTCCGCGGTTTTTTGGTATAACTTCCAGCTTGGCAAAAAGAGTGTGCATTTGGGTAATCCTCTCTGCTTGAAAGAATGCCTGCTCATCATAGGCCAGTTTGGATAGAAAGTCAATATATACTTGCAGTTTGAGGAGGAATACGAAAATGGGCCCTGTAGAAAAAGGACAACGTTGGGTATTTGAGGCGGATGTGGCTGGTACCAGCCCCGGCGAAGGCGTAATTCGAAAAATCCTCGCCTATTCTGACGACGCCATGTGCGTCGCCCACCACTTTGAAAAAGGTGCAGTCGGCGCGTTGCACACCCACCCACACACACAGATCACTTATGTGGCAGAGGGCGTTTTTGAATTCGAGATTGACGGGGAAAAGAAAGTGGTCAGCACGGGAGATACCCTGCTCAAAAAGGATGGCGTCGTGCACGGTGCCGTGTGCTTGGAGAAGGGCATTTTGATCGACTTCTTTACCCCCATGCGGGAAGATTTTGTATAGAGGGTTTACGCCATGAAAATGACATTTCGTTGGTTCGGAGAAAATAGTGATACCGTCACCCTGCGCCAGATCAAGCAGATCCCGGGCATGACCGGGATTATGGGATTTCTAGATTACAAGGCCGCCGGCGAAATCTGGACGGAAGCGGAAATTGCTACCTATATCGGCGGAGTGAAAGCGGCGGGGCTGGACTGTGGCGTGATTGAGAGCGTCAATGTCCATGAGGACATTAAAATGGGCCTGCCTACCCGAGATCAATACATCGAAAACTACTGTATTACCATTCGGAACTTGGCAAAATACGGCGTCCGGGTCATTGTCTATAATTTCATGCCCGTGTTCGACTGGCTGCGCACGGATATGGCCCGCACCATTGAAGAAGACGGCTCCAACAGTCTCTATTTCGATGAGGCGGAGCTGGGTGAGATGGGCCCCCTGGACATTGTACGAGCTACCGCCGAAAAGGCAAATGGATTTTCACTCCCCGGCTGGGAGCCGGAACGGCTGGCAGAACTGGAAAAAACATTGAAACAATACGAGGACATAACCGCCGATCAATTGCGGGAAAACCTCAAGTATTTTCTGGAGGGCATCCTGCCCACCTGTGAAGAAGTCGGCGTGACGATGGCCTGTCACCCCGACGACCCCGCGTGGCCTATCTTCGGTCTGCCGCGGATCGCCCATACGGGGGAACTCTTTGAGCAAATGATCAATCTGGTCGATTCGCCACGCCACGCCCTGTGTCTGTGCTCCGGGTCCTTGGGTTCAAATCCGGAAAATGATATTCCGGCGATTGTCCGCCACTTTGGCAAAATGGGACGGATCGCCTGTATGCATCTCCGCAATGTCAAGCATTTGGGCCACAGAAAATTCCGGGAATCCAGCCATCTGTCCGCAGACGGCGACTTGGATATGTACGAAATCGTAAAAGCCGTCTACGAGACGTGCCCTGACATCTATGTGCGGCCCGATCACGGCCGCATGATCTGGGATGAGGTGGGCCGCCCCGGCTACGGGCTGTACGACCGTGCGCTCGGTGTGGCATACCTCAACGGTCTGTATGAGGCCATTGAGAAAAATTCTAAGCGGCAAAAATAGGGCTGCGCGTTCACTCTGCTTTTGAAAGGCGGGTTGCACTGTGAAACTATCAATTGCAAGTTTGTCAGATAAATCCGGTTGGGCGCGGGCAGATGTCCGAGTCCCCACTTTCGACGTGTCCGCCACCATAGAGCGGACAAAGGCGGCGCCTATTTGGATCCATTTTGGCGCGGGGAATATTTTCCGCGGGATGGTCGCCGTATATATGCAGCGGCTCTTAGAGTCGGGTCTCACTGACCGGGGGATTGTGGCAGTGGTGCGAGACCCCGACACGATCCGTGAAATATTCTCCCCTTACGACAATCTGACCCTCAACGTGCTATTGGGGGGGGACGGCTCTCTGGACGCGGAGATCATCGCCTCTGTGGCGGAGGCCTTCGCCTTAGACGCCGCTGACGATGCCGCCTGGGGAAGAGCAGAGGAAATCTTCCAAAATCCCAGCTTGCAGATGGCCAGTTTCACCATCACGGAAAAGGGGTATTCCCTGCGCGGAGCCCATGGCAACCTCTTGTCCGTGGTGGAAGCGGATATAAAAAACGGGCCCGGGAAAACGGGACACACCATGAGCACCGTGGCGGGATTATTATACCGTCGGTACTTGGCGGGGAGCGATCCCCTGGCGGTGGTAAGCATGGACAACTGCGCCAACAACGGCGCGCGGCTGGCGGCCAGTATCCGGGAAGTGGCCGAGGGCTGGGAAAAAGCCGGATTCGTAGACGCCGGATTTCTATCCTATCTATCGGACGGGAGCAAAGTCTCCTATCCCTGGACCATGATCGACCGGATCACGCCTCGGCCCGCCGAGGATGTGGCGAAAATCCTGGCCCAGCGGGGGATTGAGGACATGAATCCCATCGTCACGAAGAGCAATACCTTTATTGCGCCCTTTGTCAACGCGGAACGGGCGGAATATCTCATTATAGAAGATGATTTTCCGGCGGGCAGGCCGCCTTTAGAGCGGGCGGGGGTATACCTCACAGATCGGGAGACCGTCAACAAGGTCGAGAAGATGAAAGTCTCCACTTGCTTAAACCCCCTCCACACGGCCATGAGCGTATACGGCTGTCTGCTGGGCTATACACGGATCAGCGAGGAGATGAAAGATCCGGATATCGTCGCCCTGATCCGGCGCTTGGGCTACACGGAGGGACTGCCCGCGGTGGTAAATCCCGGGATCATATCCCCCCGGGCCTTTCTCGATGAAGTCGTAAATGAACGGCTGCCCAATCCCTTTATGCCCGACGCCCCCCAGCGGATTGCAACGGATACATCCCAAAAGGTCGGCCCCCGGTTCGGGGAGACCATCAAGAGCTATGGGGCCCAGGGGTTGGACGCAGAATCCCTCATCGCGATTCCCCTGAGCATTGCGGGCTGGCTCCGCTATCTGTTGGCGGCGGACGACTTGGGACAAGACATGGCCGTATCAGCCGATCCCCTGCGGGAGGAGTTGCAGGCAAAGCTGGACGGCGTGGTCTGGAACGATCCCAGCAGTTACACCGGTCAAATTCGAGATATCCTGCGCAATGAGATGATTTTCGGAAGCGACTTGACGCAGACCCCTCTGGCCGATAAAATTGAGGAGATGTTTGTGAAACTCCTCGCAGGTCCGGGCGCTGTGCGGCATACACTGCAGAAATATTTATCGTAACATATTGTCGGGCCCCGCCGGATGCGAATACCCTCTATGAGAAATCTGGCGTTTATGATAGAGAGAGCAGGGATGCTTTCCGGCCTTTGATTCAACAGATTTTCCTATCAGATCAGACGAAAGGAGGTGTATGCACGCGCAATCTGGCGCATTAAACACTGTGTGAAAAAGTCCGTATAGACAATCATTGAAAAAATTTAGGAGGAAATTGTAATGAAAAGAAAGTTAATCGTACTGTTCGTCTTAGTCTTTGCACTGCTTGCGCTGGCCGCATGCGGCAATGGAACTCCGGCAGAAACCCCTGCTCCAGTGGAGCCAGTTGCTCCGGTCGAGCCAACTACGCCAGAAGAACCCGAAGAGCCGGAAGAGCCAGAAGTTGCAGAAGAGACTGTTACACTCAGATTATCTGAAGTCCACTCCGGTGAGGATCATCCCGCCAATGTGGGTCACTACACATTTGCAGAGCTCGCAAATGAGCGCAGCAACGGCTCCCTCAATGTAGAAGTCTTCTCCGGCGGCGTATTGGGCAGTGAAATGGAAGTCATGGCCCAGGTACAGATGGGTACCCTTGAGATGGTTCGCCTGCCTGTTCCCATTATTGCCAACGTAGACGAGAACTTCAACGCCCTGTTCCTCCCCGGCGTCTGGGACGGCCGTGACGCCATGTTCGCAGCCCTGGACGGGGAAATCGGTGAGTATTTCGCCGATATGCTCCGGGAGCACGGCATGTATATCCTGGCCTGGCACGATGCGGGCGCCCGTAGCTTGTACAACTCTGTACGCCCCATCTACACCCCGGAAGATCTGGAAGGCCTGAGAATCCGTATGCAGGAAGCCCCGCTGATGATCCGGCTCATGGAGCTCATGGGCGGCACCCCTGTTCCCATGGGGCCGGCTGAAGTGTACACCGCCATCCAAACCGGTCTGGTAGATGGCGCTGAAAACAACTGGCCATCCTATGTCACCAGCTTCTCTCACCACGAAGTCGCCCGTTACTTCAC
>Ga0123355_10003309_pt1 | contig 23054 bp, 16 predicted proteins | sample TergutEmb28metaG_3_FD_89872 | JGI IMG/M metagenome (GOLD analysis project Ga0123355, IMG submission 89872) | Embiratermes neotenicus P1 segment gut microbial communities from Petit-Saut dam, French Guiana - Emb289 P1 | ecosystem: Host-associated > Arthropoda: Insects > Digestive system > Gut ... | reverse complement strand
TTGCTGGTGTATGTTTTCTTTTCCCGTGTTGCTGGGAGGCTCCGCAACCTCCGGCGTCTGGTGGTTTTTTATTATTAATTTTTACAAAATTTTTACAAAAAAATAAGCTTAGGCGACCACAAGGGGGGGGGGGGGGCAGCCGGTACAAATTACCGGACCCTACTATGTTGCGTATGTCATTGTCTTTTTCGGTTGTACCACTGTCTGTCGACTGTACAAACTAACCCTTTCAGACCAAGCCCAAGTGAATCTGCAACTGAATGTCAGTCGTTCCGATTTAGTGTAAAGATTTTTAGCCGCTGTACCCCCTTGCTGGGGGTTCCAAAAATTTTTTTTCGCCGGGACGGGATCCCGTTCTCGGCGGCTGTCAAAGTAACGGTGACAGTTGGGATCGAATCCAGTGCTTTTTAAATATTGGGTTATTGTGGGCATGTGTATCAGATGTGCTTCAGTCAATGGCCACTGCGAAGTGACATTGTGTAGCTTGCGCCACTGCACGGTGGTAGCCAGAACCCAGTCCAGCGTGTGCACATGCAATTCGTGGCATGCAGATGAAAGGATGCGTGCGAATTCAACATCAATCCTTCATGTTCACACTCGCGCTGTTTGAAATGAAATTGCTCTGAGAACGGACGGACTGCGGTGATGTAATTACACGGCCGAGCGCCCCGTCCTTCACTGGCACCAGCGATCTTATCTTCAGACCGACTATTGCTCGAAATTGAATTGAAACAAGCTACTCCGCAGATTCAATTGCTTTAAAATCTCTTTCACACTTCTCCCTCACATTAGGAAGATTGGAAACACGACGCCTTGTGTGCAGCAGTACGTCACGACGCCCGACGTCTCTTTCCATTTGCTTTTGTGTGTTGTATAATGAAAAATGTACTGCGGAGTCAATTTTTGTTTGCAGTTTATTTTGTGACGTCAGTAGCTACCCCGTAGCGTTGAATGGTAGCTTGATTCGTGCATAATGAATTGGAAGGTGTGGAGAAGGAAGCGGTCTTGCCGAAATTGAGGTATGCCCCGGCATTTCGGGCACGTGGTGGCGCAGTTGGTTGGGGTCAGGGGATGTTATCATGATATTGCCGCACTATGGCCCTGGTCTCGACCCAGCATCTAAGATATGAGTACCTTGGGTGGTAAAGGCGGCCCCACCACTCCTTTGTTTGGATAATAGCAGAGAGAAATGACAATTTCGCTCTGCCATTTCCAGCTATTAATTAATGAATTAATTAAATCATGGTGTAAAAATAAGTCTCGAATTTGCCCCACATAATGAAGGCAGTGTGGGATCCGCGATATTTCAGTCGGTATCGTGACTAGGCTGCGGGCTGGACGGTTCGTAGCTCGAGTCCCGGTAGCGGTAAGGTTGTTCCCTTCAAAAAGTCCAGACGGGTTCTGGGGCCCACCCAGCCTCCTGAAATGGTGAGCCAGGGTTCTTCCCCGGGGGGTAAAGCGTCCGAGGCCTTTTGTTGACCCATCTACATCTTGCACCAAGCTTAATAATATGTGGAACCATTCCTCTTCTCCCTCTATAAGCCTTCATGGAGAAGAGGGGTCATCTTTGCTTTACCGTTATGAAGACAATGAGTCATTCCTTGGCCTTCCCATCTCTTATCTGAAAACCTGCAGATAACGGTAAGCTTTTACAAAAGTGTAATTTTTGGTGTTGTTATGTATGGGTGTGAAACATGGTCTCCACTTGTATCCACTACAGAACTTCATCCCACTATTTAACAGCTCAGCTGCTGTCTTTCTAACCCCCTGTCCATGGACGCTCCTACTGTGTTATTTATATCCCAGTCCACATGACACTATCCCTGCTGAATACATCTGCATTTTGTAGTGGAACACTAGAACAGATGCCATGTAATATGTTGGCTCACAAAGAGGGGACAGAGCACTGTCAAGACTGTTAGTATCATTGTTGGGTGAAGACTATTGTCATAAGATGGAGGCAGTATGAAGCGCTGGTGCCCATACAGGACTATTAACTAACTAATTAACTAACTCTATGGAGTTGAGTCCTTCAGAAGCTTGTGGTTCCTCAGCTAGTAAAGAACTTTCTTACATATTATGGATGCTGGAGGGTCATTACCATGGTCATAAGTAAGGTGCTTGACCCTATCCTGTGCCAGATGAATCTAGTCAATGCCCTCCCATGCTATGTCTTCAATTTACATTTGATAGTATTCCATCAGCGCCGAGGTTTTGCAAACATTCTTTTTGCTTTAGGTTTCCCAACCAAAACTGTGTACATTCCCTTCCCCCTATTAATGCTGTATGATCCGCCATCTCATCCACCTTTCCTTGATCACCATAACAATATCTGGTGACAGGTACAGTTCATGCAATTTATGCACCGTCCTGTTACTGCCTTGCTCTTATGCCCAAATTTCTTCCTTAGCATCCTGTTCTTGAACACCCTCAACCTGTGTGTGACCATAAGGTTCGTGTGTGACCCTTAAAGTGGGAAACAACGTTTGACATCTGTACAAAACAAGGGGCAAATTTATAGTTCTGTATACTTCGTTCTTTATGTTATTAGTTAGCAGTTGTAAAGGCAGAAGGTTCTGAACGGAACGGCAGCAAGTGCTTCCTGAATTTAATCTGCAGTTAACTCCTAAATGCATGCAGTTTTGACCAGGTTGCACAGTGTCATAACCCAGAGAACCACAGAATGACAGTAGCTGTGTCTTCATATGGCTTGTAGCAATGTCATTGCAGTTTTCCTTGTCCGTTCACATGAATGCCGCGATGTAGAGTGACGTGTTCACTGTCTGTTTCAGGAGCAAGTAGAGGGACTGCGACAGTTCGCACCAAATGTGGACCCAGCCCAGATCTCACAGTTAGTGTCATGCTGCTACTCATTGCTGTCTCCAGAGTCATTGTCACTTGGGCTGCCAGATTTTCCTGCAGATAATTTACCTGCAGCTATAAAACTGATGGTTTGTGAAGTTGAAGTTTTATTTACGTGGTGTGGCTATAAAATAACCATACTTAATGTTTTTCCGCTTCCCTGTAAATTTGGCAACAGCGAGCGGTGTGTGGTATTGGCTTGTGCTCTCCCCTTGATTCACGGTTACAATTTCAGGGTCGTGCAGCCAACAGTTTGGCAGTTGCCTTTGCTTGAAGTGGATCGTGTTCTTGTTCTCCGTCGGAATCATGTTAAGTGTTAACGTGGAGCAACGCTTCAGTGTGAAATTCTGTGAGAAACTTGGAAAATTCGCTACAGAAACATACGATTTTTTAAAGGAAGTTTATGGTTTTAGTTTTAGCATGGTTTAAAAGGTTTAAAGAGGGAAGGGAAGATATCGGAGATGATAAGCGCCCCGGTTTTCCCAGCACACCAAAAACAGAAGCTAACATCGAGAAAGTCGGTGAAATTGTTCAACAGAATCGTTGCCTGAGCATTCTAGCAGTTGCTGAGTTAATTAACCTTGACAAGGAAACTGTTCGACAGATATTACATAATTTCAACATGAAAAATGTGTGTTCGGAGATGGTGCTGAGATTCCCCACTCCTGAACAAAAGGAAATTCGAATGAACGTTTGTGATGACATTCTTCAAAACATTGAAAGTGACCCAAACTTTTTATAGAATGTAATAACTTGTGATGAATCATGGTTTTTTTCAATATGACCCAGAAAGTGAGCGCCAATCCATGCACTGAAAGAGCCCCAGTTCAACAAGGCAAAAGAAAGCATGGTAGAGCAAATCCAAATTTAAAGCAACGATGATCTTTTTTTTTCAACATCTGGGGGATTGTTCACGTGCATTGGGTGCCTGAAGGTCAGACTGTTAACCAAGTCTGCTACAAGGAGGTTTTGACAAACCTTCATGAATGGGTGAGAAGAAGACCTGAAATGTGGAAGAACGGCTTGTGGGTTCTTCACCAAGACAACGCGCTGGCACACAATGCCCTGTCTGTGTAGACATTTTTGATGAAGCACAGGATCACCGTTTTGGAACATCCATCGTACTCACCTGACCTAGCCCCATATGACTTTTTTTTTTATTTCCAAAGATCAAGTCTACGTTGAAAGGAACCAGATTCGAGTCCATAGATGCAGTGAAGGCAAAAGCGATGGATCTAATGGATAAGCTATCAGAAGATGACCTGCAGCATTGCTTCCAACAGTGGAAGATTCGTGTGGAGTGGTGTAAGGATCAGGGAGGGGAGTACATTGAGGGTGAGAACATTTCTATTGTGTAATTTTTTTAATAAAAAATGTTCTAACATCAGTCTGGTTATTTTATAGCCACACCACATATCATCGCTTTGAAATATTTTATTTATTACAACAGCAAACTTTTAAGAATCACCTTACATGATTTTGTGCTTGACCTCCAATTGGAATTGGCACATGATTTTGTAACTTGGATGTAATTTCATCATTTGGGCATTGAATTCTATTTTATAAGTATGCCAAAGATGATACTGTGTACACACATTTCACAGCAGCTTTAAAACCGTGATTGCAATCAGTATTATCATCATTCATTGCCTTGCATATAGTAGTATGTGGGGTGAGTGTGAGGGATTATTTATATTCATATGTAGGCTGGCACTGGAGATAGTGCTTCCTGCTGTATTTATAATTTGTGTCTTAATAGAGGATAAAGTGTAGACAAGGACAGATTAGTTGTCTATGTGTGCATTCAAGTGGTAATGTCTAATATATTGTTCAAAGGATATTATAGCTTGTTTCACTGGTAATGTGAGGTTCATTTTTTTCATAGTTCAGTTTTCTACTGTATATTGTCACTTATATTTTTGTGCCCAACTGCTGCTGTTGAAAATTTGTTTGAATGATTATTTCGATGAGTAAGACAAACACCAGATTTCTTTAATTGTCATAGGGTAGTTTTGTTTTGCTCAGTTGTGTCTAGTTGTCTGAGAACAAATTTTTTTTAGTGGGAGGAAAAATTTGTATGTAATAAATAGTAGAGCATAAAAGAAAATGTATCCAGTAGGAAAATAATAAATTGTACAAAAGTAATTGATTTAAAAATAATAGTAAATGGTTGGCTGAAGTGGGAGTACGAAGTTAGTAGGACACAGCCATCTGTTGAGCTTATGAGGAAGTAGACATATAAAACAGAAAGATGACAAATGGTAAGGGAACTGTGCCCTAAAAGAGGTTGGTGTCAGAGATCTGAGTTTTCATTAAAAAATGCCATAATGGGACTCTCAGTTTTCATGGCACCTTTGTTAGCAAAGTGGTTGAATGTGATGCTGTAACTTGAATGTTTGCTGCAGTTTATGTAACGGTGCTGTTAGTTTCTGGACTGTATGGTGTAGCTGAATGGACGTGATGCTGAGTACTGGTAGAACACTAGTTGCCAGAGGGAAGTCAAAGTGTTTGAAGCAAGACCTATGTCAGTGCTTTAGTGACTGTGTAGTTCACAAACCAGTCATTCCCCTGAAAGTGTTTGACACATTTATGATATATGGCTTTCATGAGGTTGTGTTGGCTTCATTCTCCCAGGATACATTCCCTGTTCTGCCAGTGTATGAGGTTCTGTATCGACTGTACCCGTACAATACTTTCCTGGCAAGGGAAGGTAAACAGTCAGTGGAGGATCTTCTGGCTGCTTTCCAACTTGAGGCAGTAAAGAAACCGGGTTCAACAAGTATAGACAATGTTATTCCATCTCCACATGATCAATCTGCGCAGGTGTCCGTGAACTGTAATGGTCAGCTAACACACTTTCAGGTGAGATGCTTTATACATTGCATTGTCTACTTGGTAACTTCGAATAGCATTGACATTAAGTTCTGTGTAAACATTATTCTAGTTGGAATACTAGGGTGTACTTTGTTAGGTTGGGAGGTACATTGGTTTTTGTGTTTTAAAGTAGCCACCAATAAATGTTTTCTTGATTTATGTACCGAATAATTAACAGACCACCTGACTTCTTACTTAATGAAACTTTGTCTCATATATCCTTTAAATATTACTTCTGCTGCTTTTGCCCTTAAGTGTTTACGTGCCTTCAGGTTGGAATTATGAAATATGTAACGCATTGTACACATCAGTTTTTTCAACAACTTTCATAGGACACACATAACGTACAGGTTGATACAGATTGTTTTTCTGCTTAAGAATGTAGTTACTTCTAGAAACTGGCTTAAAACTCTTGCAAATACACTGTTTGTTTATCTGTATGTGTGATTCATTGTGTTTGTTCGTCCTTCATGCTGTGCATCATAGAAACTAATAATGACTATAGAATAGTTGAAATATAAAAGTTGTTTGTCTTGAAAAGACAACCCCAGGAAAATTATTGTCTTCATTCTATTTTGAAAGTCAGGCACCGAATGCTAAAATCAGCTAATCTCAAGCATAAGCCACAGGTAAAATCCTGGGCTTTGGCAGAACCCATAATGCAGAGATAGTCTGAAGTAGCACAGTTGGTAGGATACAGGGAGACCCAAAACAGTTCCATTGTTGGGATACAAGGAAAGTCTGCACATTGAAAACCCACCAGTTGGAGAAAGCCAAACCACTAAAAGTGGTGGAACAGAGGGAAGACCCACAGAGACAGTTGCTGTGGTGCCTCCTCAAGGGTCCATCCTCAGAGTACTGATACATTTTTTTGACCCTGCTGACAATATGTATCAGTTCTCCCTGAGGATGGACCCTTGAGGGCTGAGTCATGTAGGAGTGTATAGTGTGAATAAAGTGGTGTTAACATATGTAGTATATTAGTCAGATTTTTAAGTAAAATAGTGTCATCAGTGCACAGATATGGGCAAGATAAAAATGTGCAGATTGTTCAGGAGAAGCTCATTTTTCTGCATCTGTGAGTAGGAACTGTTAAAGTTAGTCACCACTGACACACCAGCCGGGGGATCCTGCCTAACTCAACATCCATGAGAACTGCTCTTAATAGCCATTACTTCTTTACTCATATCCCTCCTGCAACAGGTTTCTTTTGAACAGCCATCACTGAACTGCTTTCAAGGTTGTGACATTTCTTATAAAACTAGTGGCTTTAACTAAATGGCAGCATTTCCAAAGGAGTATTGTTTTTTCTCAGTTTTACTTAGCCCTGATATAAATGCTAAATGGAACTTTGAATTAAATAAAATCAGATTGTCACTGGACTAATTTTGTTGCTGTCTGTAGACATCTTGGGTTCTGTGATGTAGATGTCTTTTCTGAGTCATAATTTCTGACTTATTTACCACTCTGTGGAATAATTAAGTGTTTGTGGAATAGAAATCACCAAAATACACCTGTGGTGTGGTTACATGTTGCAGGTGGTGTGTGGAGTTGGAGAGAGAGCACCTGCTGCAACAGGTTTCATTCACACTTCGTACCAAGAGCAGCTTTTGGCTCAGCTACTGCAGTCTCATCTGGTAGGAGACTTCTGCATCATTGGGCCTCGAGGCTGTGGGAAGAGTGCTACAGTTAATAGATTGGCAGCCTTGTTGAATTATCAGATAGAACCAGTTGTGCTGTATCAGGTAGGCACACTGTTGAATACAAATATATCTGTCCAGTTTTATTTTCATTGACTCATTTAGTTGATGCACAGAACTGGCATTTGACATACATAAAATGTCAGGTAGTTAAGAAGGCTCACCATCAGATATGATACTGCCTCACTTATCACCTGTCTCTCACCTTACCAGGGTTTGCTGTTATTGTCGCTGTTGATGCCTCCTGTTATTCGGGCATTGATATCCCTCCTACTCACATGTCTGCAATTTAGAAGGCCTCATCTTTAATGTCATTGAGTTGCTGACTCAAAACTTTGGGCCTCAGATTTTTCAACAAGCAGCAAACAACAAAATAATTTTACCTGACTTTGCATATGTTCTGCTAAGAACAGGTCACATTTATCTGTATTGCTATCCCACTACTTTACACATAGTCACTGACACAGCCGGGGCATTTATTATATTGTGGAATGAACTTCTTTATTCCCTATTGATAGCAGTGTATATGCCTTGATATCAACATCACATCACACCTGTTACCATCACACAGTTGTCTTCAAAGTTTTGGCCACCAAGAATTTTCTTCTGCACTGGACACAAATTGTAATTGCTTGGCGACAAATTCGCCTGATATGATCACAGTCAGTGCAGGTTCTGTAGTTACAACACTATATACCATGTAAACTTTATTCTGACTTACCCTCTTAGACTATAGATCTATCCTGCGTACTCTTACCTCCACACAAGACATGTAAACTGTCGATGTTTTCTAAATTGTCATCAAATGTTGAATGTTGTGACGCATTTTATAGGACATGACATCACGAGATTTGATTCAGCAAAGAACAACACTTCCAAATGGGGATACTGTATGGAAGAACTCTCCACTGGTTACTGCGGCACTTGAAGGCAAGATGGCAGTGCTGGATGGCATCCACAGGATCCACCACAGCACTCTGGCTGTTATTCACAGGTAGATTCACACTCTTCTTTGCACCAGATGTCAGCACCTCTTTTATGCTTTAGACTTCAAAGAAACATAAAACATACATCAAATACTGAACACTGTTATCAACATTGACAGCAGTAGTACCAACATGTTTGTTTCAGCCAAGAAGCGGAAGGTATCTATCATAGGTAACAGCAAAGTGTGCCCATTTGCGGAAAAAGAAAATTGTAGCAAAATTTCATTGGAAGTTCAAAGCTTAAGATTTTGTTGTTCATTAGTTAAAAGTACCCCCTTTACACCAATTTTTGACACAACCTCCCCCCGCCTTTTTTTTAATTAGTAAAGTTTATCTATTCAAAATAGGTATTCTGAGAGCATAAAACTGTCGTATATTCTGTTCAGCAGTATACGTGGACTTCCGATTTACCAAAATAATTATCTTGCTTATGTTGCAATGGATAAAAGATGGTTCCTGACTGTGAATAATATTCTGTCAGACACTTTGATTTGTGAGTTTTGGGGTTGTGACACATTCTTCTTGACTGCTGATCACTACATTCTCTTGAAGAGCCAGTTGCCACTCACCTAGTGACAAAGCTTTATTCCTCATGCTATTCATTATTGCTACTGAGCAGACTGATGAATTGCCCTGTTTGAGCTAGGCTGGAGCACACCTGTTCTTCTTCAGGTTCTCCAGGATAATGCTTGGGTGGTTTCTTGAAATAGGCCAAGTTCAGTCCCTTCCTGGTCCTCACATGCTCACCATGCATGATCATTATATCATTTTATTCCAAGTGACCCCTGCTGTTGACGCACTGTAGTATGGTTGTCTAAGATCTGTACTGCCATTCCATGGACAGTTTTAGCCGTGTAGTGATTGTAAAGTTGAGGGGGTTTCTTTGTTGAGAAACAGGCGAAGCAGAAGTTTAATATCAAAAGACTAGATGATGATGAAGTTGACGACTGATACAAGTTAGAATCTCAGACCATTTCTGAATCTTGAAAATTTGATAACATGTGTATAGTAATGAAACTGACAAAAGTATTCAGCTGGAAATAATTCTTGCTGGTACACAAATGTCATTTGAAAAGGTTGTAGTTTAGCCACGAGGTCTTGCAACAAACCAAAGAAAACAGGTTACAAGTTCATAAAGGTTCTAATCATAATATAAAATGCAAGACTAGAGAGACTTCAAGGAATAGAAGAAAGAAAGCAGAAATATAAAGGAGAGAGTGCACAGGTTGAAAATAAATAAAAAATATGACAGAACAACACTTTAGTTTTGCAACATAAAGAGGCGTAAGAAATAATACTACATGGGATAAAACAGGTAAAGAATAGGACGAAGGTTTGCAGATTTGGATGCCATTCTGAAACACCACATATTACAACTGCTGATACAAAGGTAGAGGCTGAGCCAGATAAATTTTCTGTGTTATGTTTGAGATAAGAAGAAGTGAGAGACAAGGTGCAGGGAGGTTAAAGAAGCTATTAGTGAACGATTCTTACACATGCCATTGTCACTGAAACCTGGAATCCAATCCCATGTAGGGATATTTGTGTGTGAGGAGAGGGTGCTTTGATTCAGAAATGGAGATGGTCATGGACATCACCACCTCTTTGTTTAGTCTACACACTGGTGACATGCAGAATCTACCCTCAGTGTTTCCCTGGAATTGGCAGGAGGTCATAGTGAGTGATAAATGGCTCATTACAGGTCTTCAATAAAGCATTGCCATGTCTGTGGCTTGCTAAGCAGTGTTAACAGTGCAGTGGATAAAGGTAGATTGCTTCCATCACATCGGTAGTGATGTATTTTCAGTTTTCATATTCTTCATCATGGTAGATTATTTGTTTCTCACTAGCTAGAGAAGTCGACAGTTTCTCCAACTTCTATGGAACGTGACAATTCATTGTTATTTCACAACAGCCCAACACCACTGTCAAGGTCCCAAAGCCCTGTGCAGTAATTTGTAAGATGTTAGTTTATTGTGGTGAGGTGTTGTAAGGCACCTTTCCAACTCCCAGGATGAAGGATCATCCCTTGTTGACTTTCTACAGCTGCTTAATGTATATGGAGGTACCGTCCATTTCTGTGGGCGTCTCCATTCATGTCTAGAGACAAGTGAAGGGGACAAGGAGGCCCACTTAATATAGAATGTTAAGTAACTTTTCATTATGCTCATTGATAGATGAAACATGTTAGATCTTTGACATTTTCAGTTGTGTATAAATCCAGGTACTTTGGTGTAAGAAGATAATATCATTATGATATTGTGTGTGAACATGTTGAGCCTACTGGTGAGGGGAATAGTAAAAGTATTGCATTAAGGGGTTTTGTGTGTGTGTGTGTGTGTGTGTGTGTGTGCGCGCGCACGCACTCTCACGCACACGCCTGTATGCTTACATGTATGGCTGTGAGTAAAATACTTCCGTATCCTTATGTAACAAGATTGCAAATCCTAGTAAATGAAGTTTTGATTCCAGGTTAGTCCATGATCGAGAATTGCAGTTGCATGATGGGCGTAGACTTGTCCGATATGATCGCTTTGATGAATATAAAACTCGTCACAGTCTCTCAGAGCAGCAGCTGCATGAATCAGGACTCCTAAGAATTCATCCTGCTTTCCGCATAGTGGCTCTTGCCGAGCCGCCATCTCAGGGTATGTGTCACCCTGTGCTCTGTTTAGTCTTTCCTTTGGTGGTAGGTAAGTTGCATGATTCTTGGGCAGCAAAGTAGCTGGCTAGTGTAATCCAGTCCTCATCCACTCATTTTGTCTCTGTAGCCTATATTATTAATCTTAATATTAAACCACCAGTCTGTTCCTCAGTCTGCCTTGCAGTTGGTTCATGTTAGAATTCTTAACGGAAGTTTTGTATGTACTTAGAATTTCATGAGTGTTACCAGTGGCTACAGTTTGTAACCCCCAGTTTCCAATAAGCCCTTTGTCTTGCCACTGGCAGTGTTCTTTAGCATCACCATCCCTGTATTTCACAAGGGATTGATGTATTGACATTCTCAAATAACATAACATTCTTTAAATATGATACATGCCTGTGATTTTATAATAAATACATGAGTGCTGAATACTTAGCAGTTTCCTAAAATAAAGTAAAGAGATGTAGACCACTTGCTAAGATGAGAACAGTTTTGACTAGGTGAAAGGTTACTGTAATGAACAACCAAATAATAAGAAAACTGATGAATCTTGACAAGCTGTAGTACATACCACTGAACTGTTATTTTCACAGGTAAATTTTCAGGAACTTTGAATGAGCACAAAAAATTTGAAATATTTTCAATTATTGAGTATGAATTTAATTCCAGAAAATTTAGTCTAAGCTGCGAGGAGAACATAATGTGAGGAATGTTGTCAGTGTGCAGTTTCTGTTTTTAATCAAGAAGATTAACCACGTCAGTAGACAGAATATATTGTACTGTATCCATTTGGAAAGAAGGAAATGAAAGAGATTGTAGTACATACATCCATTTCTGTGATTGTGCCCTTGGCAGTGTTGGATGGAATGGGTTGATGATAATGAGCTGCAGTAGGTGCTGTTCAGAGTGAGTGACAGATGGAGAATTGCATTCATTGTAATGTTGGGTTGTACACCATTTGCATCAGCCTGTATATTTAGTCCTCTTGTGCTTTTAACTAACTAATACAGTCATTCTTAAGAAGCTAATAGACCCTTAGCTAGTCAAGAAATTCCCTGCGTCTTTTGTAGCCTGAACATATGTGATTGGATTCACAAGATCCTGCCACTTGACCCTATCCAGAGCTAGAGGAAGCCATCCTGTTACTGTAGGGTGTCTGTTGCATGTGCCGTAGTGTGTGCCATTAAGACTGTATGTTGGTGTGTGTGTGTGTGCACAGGCGCACACGCGTGTGCATGTGTGTGTGCTTCTTTTCACAGTATGCAACAGTACACCATACAGTGCCTGTATTCGCAGTGACACATTAGACGCATAGCATAAATTCAGAACTCATGAAAACTAGATCATTTGTTTTTTATTTGAGCAATATTATGACATGAAAATAATGAACAAGTTTTGTATGTACATTTCACTTTGCCTGCTGGCCTGTACTGAGTACTGGCAATATTTCTTTCTGATACAGTCCCAGTCCTCTCTCACTCTCTCTCTCTTTATTTCTCTGTATACAGTGATACATTGTATGGGTTCAAAGCTCCTGAAATGTCTGTAATGACAGAATTTGTTAGCAGTGTGGTGAATTTAGCCAGCATCTAATAAAATCATCATGTTTTGAATAATGTAAAGTTCCACATCCTTGTGAGCATAATGTATGTCACTGTCTTCAAAGCACATTTCTCCCGCTAACAGGCAGCATTGCTGGTCAGTGGCTGTCAGCTGAGGTACTGAGTCTTTTCCTCTTCCATGAGATGCGACCGCTCGCCCTACATGAAGAGATTCACATTGCTAAGTCCTTGGTAAGCTACATTGTAAGCCTTTCGAGAGCAACATCAAAACAGATTTGGCTGCTCATTTATTGGGCACAGACATAGCTTGTATTAATACTGTCTGCTCAGATCAGACTGGTAGCACACAATACAAACTGAGGGTCTGTACACAGCACAGTCTGTATTCAGTATTGCTCCAGCAGATCCATCATCATCTACTGCAAAGTGAGCTTATACATGGTGTTTCAACGAACCATAATTCTGAGTCCCTGTTGCTGCATAATTCTGTTACTCTGACCTTGAAAGTGGAGACTGGATTTGGAGACAGCATGTTGACACTCACTGTGTTGATTTGATTCTGAAGTTGGAGATGGCATGTTGACACTGGCCATATTACTGTGACCCTAATTTGGAGACAGCATATTGACACTGACCCTGTTACTTTGACCCTAACTTGACACTGACCCTGTTACTGTGACTCTAAAATGGAGACAGCATGTTGACAGTGGCCCTGTTACATTGCCTGTTAGAAGGCGCATATTGACACTGATCTTCTTACTTTGACCCTGAAGTTGTAGACAGCACGTTCCTCTGAAATGTCTTTGTCTTGCCACTCAAGTACATGATGCCAGATCCCAAAACTCTAGATTGTGTGTATACATTCTTAATAAATAGATTAGGAAGTAGGGATGCAAGAAATATGGCCATATGAACCTTGTTGCCAGACCTCACACTGAACAAGTTTGTGGATCTGTAATGATTTCAGTATTGCTGGATAAGTACCTGTGTTGGATCTCAGTTAGAGCACCAGGTGTTTTCTTTTGAAACTTTCCTCATTCCTGTCCAGTTTACTGGTTGTAGTCAGCCACACATCTCAGTTGACATTACTGTGGGTGTTGAAGGAACAGGACACATACCAGTATGTGCTGTGTGACTAACCAGTGCCTTGGCCAGGAATTGAAGTTGGCCTGTCCTGAGTTTGAAGTAAGAGTACCAACCGCAGTTGCTGTACAAAGCAGAAATGTAATGTGTGTATAGAGTGAAGGGCTGGAGCTACCTCACAATTATGACTCAGTCTTTTCCAGATGGTTTTACCTTTTTGAACATTTAAATAAACTCCAATGTCACTTCAGCAAGGTCTTGAAGAGTTAAGCAGTGTATTTGTTTTGTATAAGTTGTATTCTAATTGCACAGCAGATATTACTTTGGAAATTACCATGTAATTTTTGTCATGCATTGTCTCTGTAGGACAACACACCAAGTAAACTGCAACAAACAGATCATTTCCTGCTATTCAGAAAACAGCGACTGTGTTTTTTCAAGATGTGCATAAGAAAAGTGCGGTTAACCCATAGTTTGCAGGCAACTTGTTGCCCGCAACACAGCACCTTGTTGGCTGTCGAGACATTTTAAATGAGAAAATGTATTTTAACCCTTTCCTTGTCAAAGCCGAAAGGGAATACCGAAAAAATTATTAAAACCTATGAGCTGTTCATTATGGAGACATATATTACATTGCTACTTAAATTTGTAAGAATGTGCTAAAATAGTGACACCCTAGCCTAGGTTGTGAATTGTATTTTTAAATAAATTTTTCCTCTTGATATATTTTTATTGCACTCGATGTATCGAAAAATACCACAGGTAAATTTATACATGTAATTACAAGTATACTTAGTAATACTTCTTTCTGTGTATTGAATTCCTGTTGTCCGCTTGCAGAACGAATTTTTGCCAAAGTTGCCAGCACCACATAAAACAATGAACAGGTCTGGTGTAAGGGATATGGGTAAAAATGTTTGCATTTTAAAGTTTACACTTTTGTGACATATAAACCACAATGGAGAACTCCCACTTGCAGGTATTTTAACAACTAGTTTCTGACAACAGGAATGAACAGTCATATTTCATAAAAGTGGGGAATCTCGTGACTAGCTTTTCAAGAAGGACTCTGCTGTGTGGAGTTCTGAAAGTTTGAGAGAGTGTTTGTGCAGCCCTTCTCTAAATCACATGTTCTTTGCTAGTGCCATTACACTCTTACCAGGAAGCATGTTTCAGATTTGAGTCCCCCCCACCAGCCCAAAAAGACACTGTGTTGAAGAAGGAGGGTATGCTACATACTGTGCTAATGGCATCAACTTATCCATATTGTATGAACATTATTTGTTTAAGTTTATATTAAGATAACCATCCTTAAATGTTAAATATCAAGTATAAGCTGAGCAATAGCCATAACAGGTTTATATAGCTTACAAGCATTATTTCATCATGATTTGTAGTAAGAAGACTGCAGAGTGCACTCTATCTAGATTTGCTGATATGATATGCCTTTTCCTTCAGGTGGACTGTAATAAAATGCTTGTGTACAATGCACTGTAGTACGTAACAGTTGGAGGTAGAATTTCTGCAAATCCAAACCTTGACTTTCATTTAAAAGGGTAGCACATATTTTCTTTTGTCACTAAATTTTATTAAGGTTTGTCAGCACAGAATGCCATATGTGTGTGTTTGGCTGCAAGTGCAAATGAGAGGTGACAGTAGTGTCCTTGTCTGAAGGGAGCACCCAGAAGAGTTGCAGACATTAAAAAATGGTGTGGTTTTAAATATTTCCAGTTGAACAAGCTGTTTTCTTTCAGTATGGGCAAGTTGGTGAGTCACTGGCTTGTGTGATGGAACTTGCACACAAGCTCAGAGCATCAGAAGATCCAACACTTCTGTCATTAGCTGGATCACTGTCTACAAGACAGCTGCTACGTATTGCCAGACGCATGGCCACATATACAACAGATAATCCTGCTGTGGCCATTCAGCGAGCCTGTCTGGCACGGTAAGTACATGTGCCCGATTTCTCATCTGGATATTTATTAAGATTAACCAGACACCAGAAACATGTCATCTGCTGTTTGCACTTTGTCATTTTCTTAAATGTCATAAAATTTTTTGGTTTTTTAGTTGTCTCATTTGATTTTCAAACTTATTTCTTTTCTACAAAGAAAGGAAGATTTGTGAATTCATGTCTTTGTATGTCTCTGTATGCACCTACAAGACAAGGTGTGGGTAATACACTTAGTATGAAGAATACAGGCCTACCAGTTATGCACCCCATGATACTTTGTTTCTTAATTGTGTGTCTCACATTCAGCTTCTGTACCATGGCACCAAAGCAGATTTATGGGTATGTGCAACATATGCATTCCATGGTGCCAAACATGGTATTGTGAGGGCTCTGTGAAAACATACAGTTAGATAGCTGACCAACAGTCTTGTCAATCCATATAGCCTATTTGCGTAGATCTATTCTAATCTTTTCTCACCACCTTCTTGGTCTTGCAAGTGTCTGATTTGTAAGAGGTTTCCTCACAAAAATTCTGTACATGTTTGGCATTTCCTTGATCTTAACCATATGTACAGCCCATTGTAATGTTCAAGATTTGACCACGCTAATTACAGAAGTCCTTTCTTGACAGTCAAGTCTGCACTGTCTGATCAAGAAAGGGCTGCTGTGGAATGTTGAGTTTGCAGTATTATGACTGACTTCAGTAATTTCTTCACAGTCTGTCTTTCATGTCAGTTTGAATGCTTTGGATACTTTCTCTGCCACCGTCATGTGATGCAGCTGTAATCCGTTTTAAGGTGTGGTTGGTTAACATGGTTTTCTTTGTACAGGGTGTGTCACAGGAAACGGATGTTTTTTAAATGAATGTTACGGAGCAGGGTAGATGGGGTAGAGGCTTGGGTAGGGGGCAATGAAACTCGTCAGGCCATGCCATTTCAGTTGACGTCATGCCGCAGTGGACTTTAGAGCATCGTATGTTCGCATACGACAGTTTCGTAAAAAGTGGTGAATTGATTATTGAAACTCAGTGGCTCTTTCATTGCCATTTCAATATTGGGCGTCATAGGAACATTCCAAGTCGCAATACCATCTTGAGGTGGGTCACATCTTTTCGAGCAAGGGAAACGATAATGAAGAAGAAACCACCTGGTCATGTCGCAACTGCACGAACCCCAAAGAATGTGGAAAGAGTGAGAGAGGCCGTAGTGAGGAGTCCAACCCGTTCTGCTTGGCGACATGCTGTCAAATTGGGAATGAGCGATAGCACGGTAAGGCAAATCTTACACAAAGATTTGGGATCCATCCTTACAAAATGACGATGGTTCAGACATTAAACAAAGGGGATTATCAATAACGTTCAGCCTTCGCCAAGCTAATGTTCGAAATTATCGAAAAAAATGAGGACACGATCATCATGATGAGTGATGAAGCACATTTCCACCTAAACGGTTCCGTAAACAAACAGAACTTCCAATACTGGGCCCCACAAAATCCCCATGAGGTGCATGAAAGCCCGTTGCACAGCCCGAAAATGACGGTTTGGTATGCTGTTGGTAATGTTTTCGTCATTGGTCCGTACTTTTATGAGGAAAATGGGATTACCACAACTGTAAACTCAACGCGGTACATCGATATGATCAGCAATTTCTTGGAACCAGAACTACAGAACCGAAGGATTAATAACCAGAATGTGTGGTTTCAACAAGATGGGGCCACCACTCACACTGCCAGAGCCGCAATGGCTGTTGTTCGAGCCATGTTCCCTGATCGCCTCATTTCACGATGTGGTGGTGTTCCCTGGCCTCCTTGGTCACCCGACATTTCAATGTGCGATTTTTTCCTGTGGGGCTATCGTAGGTCACATGTATACAAAGGAAAACCACGAACAGAAGAACTAAAGGGCACCATTTGCAAGCAGATAGGGATGATTAACCAAGAACTGTTGGAGAGAGTAGAAGCAAACTTCTGGGATTGACTACAAGTTTGCATTCTCCAAAATGGTCATTATTTAAGTGACATAATTTTTTGTACATAAACAGCCTAAAATGGCATGTAATAATGTATCATTTCGTGATACTAAATAAATTCTACACTAAAAATTAATGGAGTAATATTTATTTAAAAAAAGTCCGTTTTCCGTGATGCACCCTGTATAACAGGGGTCAAGTTTCAGTTGTCTGTAGGTTACATGTTGTACACGTACAGGTGTGTGCATACCCAAACATACCATCCAGCCCCATAGGTATGCCATGACTCTTGCTGAAAGAACAAATGTGTTCTGTAGGGTAAAGTACAATTTACAGGCTCAGAATAAATGTGCTTTTTGTAAAATGTTTTTTTATCATGCCCCAAAATATTGCCACATTATAAATGTGGTGATGCTACTACCAAAAAGAGTTGGAGAAGTAATGACTCTAGAACAGAAAATTGATGGATGATGACATTGTAACACCTGTTACAAGGCACTTTCTTATCACTGAACCATATGTCAGATGTGCTTCATGAAGTCAAGCAGCCATCATCAGGTTTAGTGCTTAAGCAAGCACACCAAAGGATGTCTCAGAACCTATGGATGAGTGTAGCCAGTAGCCATATACTACAGTCTCTACATACTTGCTTTACTGTTACCATGTTATACTAATATCTGGGGCATGCTGCTCAATACCCAACCCCTATACCTCTGCCTCTTCTGCCTGCACAGGCTTATCATGGGGTGACCTTTACCTTTAGTATGATGTCGTCTGTTGTTGTTTGTGTATGTACAGTAGGTATAAATCAGAGCCATTTATTATAGTGTATGTGTATATGCACTGTAGTGTCTTTCCCACCCTGTGAAATTTGTATGCATGTGTTTCAGAGGCCACTTCCCATAACCCTTTCTTTCCCTAAGACCAAACTCTTGCACAATAGATTTGATGTCCACAGACCATTGTGGGGTATCTGTGCTTCTGTAACATGACACTGTGTTGCTGGATAATTGGTTCACGACATTTGGAGACAACCTAGTGGTCTCAAAATGTTGGGAACCAATTACCCAGTGACATAACATCGTATCTCAGAAGAACAGTTGTGTCTCCATGCTGCTGCAAAAACCTAAAACTCACAAGGGTCAGCAGGAAGTCACTCCTTGCTGACGCATCTGCTCTGAGAAGACCTGAATGACAGTTAAAAATGTATGTGTTTGTGACATTTTCAGATTCCTCCCAACACTTGCCCAGCAGGCTTTGGACACAGTTCTGAGCGATGCTGGCATCAACACAGTAGCTGAGCCAACTCATCCAACGTTAAAAGTCTGTGAGGTGCAGGGTAATAAACTGAGGATTGGAAACACAACTGCTGCTCGGTATGAAATGGCAACAAGTAGCAAGGTGCCAGATGTGCTGTTCTTTGATGTGCCGCAGGTGAGAATGATAGCAGTGGTGTGTGTATGTGTGTAAGTTTGAAAGAGTCTGAATGGAAGAGTACTGAAATTTTTAAAACTTAAATTTTATATGTTATTTTGTGGGGCCCATTAGCAGGCTCCCGTGATCTTCGTGCCAAACTAAAAGGTTACACAAAACTGCAGAGAAATTTTGTTACTATCCAGGCACTGCTGACATTTAAAAAAAAAGTCTTCAGCATGGAGTTAAGTCGCTTTTTTTGGATGTGAAACTTGGTCTAACATTTGAGAGAAAAATTACAGATTGAGGACAGGGTGCTGAGGAGAGTACTTGTACCTAAGGGGGCAGATGTGACTGGAGGACGGAGAGAACTGTGTGATGATTAGCTTCATGATTTGTACTGTTCACTAAATATTAAAGTGTGTATGTTTCGGGAGGTGTTTGGCAGGTAGGGCACACATGAGAGATGAAGAAGGAAGAGACTGAGGAGAAGACCTGGGTATCAGTGGGAGAGTGATGTTTAAAGCAGATCTTAAGGAAATAGGGAATAGGACTTTCAACTGGATTCATTTGGCTTGGATAGAGGCCAGTGACAGGCTTTTGTGAACATGGTAATGAATGTTTTGATTCCATAAAAGGTGGGGTGGGTGTGTTCACTAGCTGAGCAGCCAGTACTGTTTCTAGATGAACCCATTTCCTTGTAGTTACCACATGTAATTTCTGCAAATGCCTAGTGTTGTATAGTTGTGGACAACACCTACACTTTGGTGTCACAATTAAGTGCCCAGTGAAGTCAGCAGAATGCTACGATTTCAATTACATGATTTAATTTTTTCATGTATATTCTTACGAAAGAAAACCCTTAGACTTGAGTACCAGTTATTCTTCTTTCATACCATTTGCCACTGATATCTTGCATTGCGGAGTTCTGAGCTGACTGTGCATGCTCAGATTTGAGCTGCCCTGTGTCTAAGACTTGTGAAGCAAATGTAATCCAACTGATTTACTCTTACCAGTAAAAGTTATGGTTTGTAGATGGTGTACAGTATTGTTCAGATAAATCTGGTGTATTATTATTATTATTATTATTATTATTATTATTATTATTATTATTGTGTTGTTGATGTTGTCTCATGTCACAGCCTTTTCTTACAGGTATTTCTCCTGAACGAACGTTGATCCCCATCATTTCAGCTTAAAGTTTTAGACTGCAGTTCTTTCTGCATTATGTGTAATGTTCCAAGTATAGCTGTCCTTTTAAGTGAATCTATTTAATGTTTTCCTGTTATGGCTTTCTCTTTAAACCTTTTGTTTCCTTTCTGGTGGCTCCATTTATTAACGGTATAATCATACGTTTCATGTTCCACATTCATTGTATCACTATACATAAACTCCTGCATTTTAGCTTTTCAACTTTCCTTTGCACGGCTTTTCTGTCCGCAGATATTGCCACATCTATCGGTATGCTTGTTTTCTCTTCTTTGTTTTTATTATTATATCTGATTTATATGCTGTAACTTCTCTGTCTGTCTGTATTGCTTGATTCCACAACACTGTATCATCTTCATGTTCATACACTGGTTTAGGTGTGTGTGTGTGTGTGTGCGCGCGCGCGCGCATGCGTGCATACCATATGTCTGTCATTTCGATGCCTTAGTATGTGTACGAACTTCATGTCTCATGAAGTACTCATTCTTTGCCGAAATGAGGCATCCTGAGGTAAGGTGGCCAGTATTTTCTTCATGTTGTTTACATAACTGGCATTTACTCTCAGTTTCTTCCTTCAAAATTGTATTCTTAAAATAGTTAATACTAATTGCTTAGTCTTGAGCTGCCACTATTTTACTTCCTGTTGCACCCTTAATGTCTCCAAATTTTAGCCACTGACATGACTGTTCAATATCCACCAGCTTTTCATCTAATTTACATGGCAATTGTCCATGCATCCTCTTCCCTTGCCATCTTTCTTTTGTTTTCTGTGCTATGCTGTCTTGTTCCTCTATGTACTTTCTGTCTTGAGGTGTCTAGCTGTCTGTTACACTGCTGAGTTGATGCTGTGTTGGTGTGTTCTGACAGTCTGTATTAGTGGATCTTCCTTTCTGTCTAAATATTCCACCAGTTCTATAATTTCTATTGTGTAGACTTTTTCTAACTGCATTAGGCCCCTTCCTCTGTTTTCTGGGAACATACAAGCCTTCTTCATCTGCGATTGTGTGATGCTGTCCATGGATGGTTAGTGGTGTCCTTGTTTTCCTATCCAGTTTTTGCAGTTCTTGGCACCAGTTAACAATTCCAAAACTATATCTAAGTACTGGTACTGCCAATGATCCAATTGCTTGAATTTTATTATTTGCATTCAGTTCTCTTCCCAAAACTAATCTCAGTCTTCTCAAGTGTTCCTTCTTCAACTATTCTTTCTCATTCTTGTGCTGTATGTCATGGCTCTCTTCTATGCGTAAATACTTATGTGCTTCTCTCAAGTCCAGTTCGTTAATGTCCTTCTCAGATGTGCTGCCTATTTATGTTTTGCTCTGGACCCTGCCTTGTAAACAAATTTCTGCACACGTTTTTGCTTTCACAATTTTTATTTCATTCTCCAAATCATCCCCATTTCTACTTAGCAGGTTCCAGTCATCCATATACAGTAAGTGGCTTATTTTCCTCTCAGTTCCATGTACTGGATATCCACAATCAGATCTGTTAATGGAGTTGTTAATGGAGTAGGTGCTATACAAAAGAGTAAGGGCAAAAGAAAGTCCCACTGGAGTTTTCCTCTTCGTATCTGAATGGGTTGCAACTGCTTTACTTCTTGCTTTCTTTTTAAATGAAGCCGTGTGTTATGTTCCATTTCTTCATTGATAATTTACAAAATCTGACAATTTTACTGTTCACTGCTACCAGTTTTATGGACTTTTCTACCCAGCTCTGTGGAATGCTGCCAAATGCTTTCTGGTAATCTATACAGGCTATACTTCAGTTGTTGTTCCTCCTCTTGTAGTCCTCATATATTGCTCTTGATATAATTAATTGATCCTTCCAACCTTTATTTCCAGGGTGACATGCTCTTTGCTCTGCTGGTAATATGTTCTGCTCTTCCAGATGTGTGGAGATTCTTCTGGCTGTTATTCCTGTTTGGGTTGTGTACATTGTTTTTAAGCACATAATGGGTTAGTAGTTTCTGACATCCTTGCTGTCTCCTGATTTGATTAGAAAATTAGTTATTCCTATGATTAGACAGTCAGGAATCTTCTCTGGTTCCTGCATTATTGCATTGAAGTTTTCTGTAACATGCCTGTGGGCAGATGGGAATGCTTTAAGGCAGTAATTTTGTATGTGATCATTTCCCAGGAGATATCCAATTGTGAGCTTTTGATAAAAATTAAGTGATTTCCACACTGTGTAGGCCACCAATCCATATTATTAATGTTTCTTCTCTCTTCTATTCTTATCCATTCTGCTGTTTCATTATGCTGTGCTTTTTCTGCTCACAGTGACTTCCAGTAAGGCTCTACTTCTGCCATCAATAGGGGGTTCTCTGGCCTCTGTATTCTTTGTGCCCAAGTTTCTGTATAATTGTTTGGTTTCTTTGAACATCTTACCATTTTCATACCGTCTGATTCTTTGGGCTTTTTCTTTCACTTTCTACTTCAAAGTCTGTGTCAACTGTGCAACTTCTACAGCATTTGTCACTGTGTATTATTGAAAAATCTTCCTCTTTTTCCTATTCAGTTTTCCATGATCAGATCCTGTTCCAGTTTCAGCTGTTACTGATAACTTTTCATCAGTTGCTTCTCTGTCTCTGCATTCTTATTTTCCAGTTTTAATTTCTTCTAATTTTGCCTCTTTTGCTAGGCTGATTCACTTTTTGTGTCATAATTGTGGCTGCAAACACTCACATGCGAGATGATTCCTCTGGACACAAAACAATCCGGAGGTAAACTACTCCCCCACTCGGATCTCCGGGGGGGAGTGTTTCTAGGGGAATCTTCGCGCAACATACAAAGAGGTA
>Ga0123355_10003308_pt1 | contig 23054 bp, 21 predicted proteins | sample TergutEmb28metaG_3_FD_89872 | JGI IMG/M metagenome (GOLD analysis project Ga0123355, IMG submission 89872) | Embiratermes neotenicus P1 segment gut microbial communities from Petit-Saut dam, French Guiana - Emb289 P1 | ecosystem: Host-associated > Arthropoda: Insects > Digestive system > Gut ... | reverse complement strand
CCAGCGGCGTTGGCCAGTGTTGTCCTCAAATGAGCGCACACTCAAGCCGCCACAGATGGACACCATCATGCCTTTTTTGATATAACGCTCCATAAATTCCGCCGTGCGTCGGAACGCAACGCAGTTAATAAAATCGGCATCGGGTTCGCCGTCTTTTGAAACGCCTATCCACAGCAACAGTAAAACGCGACACGCAAACAGGCTCTGCACTCTGGGAGTATCGTATTTCTGGGTCTTTGGTCAGGCGACCAAGTAGTATGACCTTATTCATACTTCCCTCCTATTCAACTTCGGCAGGTTCTTCTGGAGTTTCGTCCAAAACCGTAGCTTCCGTTACAACCGGGGCTTCTTCCACAATTGGAGCTTCATTTACAGAGGCTTCTTCCACAACAACGGCCTCTTCTGCTACAACTTCCACAGTTGCGGCAGGAGTTCCAACTGGCTCTTGCGCACCTTTTTTGGCCTTTTTCGCCTCTGCTTCATTGAGGTTGATAGTCAAAAACCGCAACACATTTTCCATAAGTCTAAGACGGCTTTCCACTTCACGTGGTGTGCTTGATGGTGCGGTGTACGTAATGAATGTATATACACCCTCAGTTTGCTTGGCAATTGGATACGCCAGTCTGCGGCGACCCCATTTGTCCTCTTTCTCGATGGTTGCTTCAAAACGGGTTAGCAAACCACGCACACGCTCCATTTCGGCCTGTTGAGCCTCTTCGTCCAAATCTGCCCTAATAACAATGCCTAACTCGTACTTGTTTGGTTCCATTTTCTTGCACCTCCTGGTCTATGGCGCACGGTATTGTGCGCAAGGTTTTGGCAAATTGCCCACGGGGAGTATTCTCGACCCGTAACCGCAAAATAATATCAGAGTTTTGTAGAAATGTAAAGCAAATTCACACCCGTTTCAAAACCAACACCCCAAGCGGTGGTAGTTTGATGGGTACACTGTATTCCCGCCCATCGCATAATACTTCTTCCGAAACAAGAGTTTTATGGTTTACAACCCCGCTGCCACCATATATCGTAGCATCGGAGTTAAAAACCTCCACATACTCTCCAGCGGCAGGTAGGCCAACACGATAATCCAAATGCGTAATGGGTGTGAAATTGCAGGCAAACACCAGCAACTCCGTCCCCTTGTTACGCGGCATATCTGCCACTCGGCAAAATGACAAAATGCTACGCTCATGGTCGAGACTGCTTATCCACTCAAAACCACCCTCAGCAAAATCCTTCTGCCAAAACGCCGGCTCGCAAAGGTACAGGTTGTTCAAATCCTTCACATACATTTGCATTTGCCTGTGTAATTCGTACCGCTCGGCCATAAACCACTCAATCGACTGCTTCTCAGACCATTCGGAAAACTGCGCAATCTCTCCACCCATAAATAATAACTTTTTACCAGGGTGGCCCATCATAAAGGCATATGCGGCACGTAAGTTGGCAAATTTTTGCCAAGTATCGCCGGGCATCTTATCCACCAGCGACTTTTTGCCATGTACCACCTCGTCATGTGACAGGGTGAGCATATACTTTTCACTGTACGCATATACCATCGAAAATGTCAAATTGTGGTGATGGTGCTTGCGGTACACGCTATCCAAACTCATATAAGACAAGAAATCGTTCATCCAGCCCATGTTCCATTTAAGCGCGAAGCCAAGTCCATCGTCTTTTACTGGGCGTGTTACACCCGGCCACGCCGTAGACTCTTCTGCAATCATTAGCGCGTGCGGGTATCTTTCGGCAATTATCGAGTTCATATGTTTGATACACTCAATAGCAGCGTCATTCTCGCGTCCGCCGTGCTGGTTTGGTACCCACTGCCCGCTGTCCTTGCCATAGTCTAGGTACAGCATAGACGCAACCGCATCTACCCGCAGGCCATCGATATGGTACTTGTCCAGCCAAAACAACGCGTTCGCAATCAAGAAATTCTTGACCTCGTTACGGCCATAGTTGAAAATGAGCGTACCCCAATCCGGGTGTTCGCCCTGGCGCGGGTCGGCATGTTCGTACAAACATGTGCCGTCAAAGGTAGCAAGCCCGAATGCATCTTTGGGGAAATGTGCAGGTACCCAGTCCAGCAACACTCCAATACCGTTTTGGTGGCAGGTATCTACAAATGCCATAAACTCGTGCGGGTTGCCAAAGCGGCTTGTTGGTGCATAAAATCCTGTAACCTGATACCCCCACGAGCCATCAAACGGGTGCTCCATCACAGGCATAAGCTCAATATGCGTGTAGCCCATTCCTTTTACATACGGTACAAGCTCGTCCGTCAGCTCTGGCCATGTAACGAAAGCATTGTTTTTGTTCCGCTTCCAGCTACCAGCATGTAGCTCATATACATTCATTGGCCCGTTAAGCGGGCTGTTTTTTTTGCGAGATGTTCGCCATTTTGTGTCGCCCCATTTGTAGCCACCAAGGTCGTATACTACGGAGGCAGTACCCGGGCGAAGCTCCGCAAAGCTCGCATATGGATCTGCCTTTTGGAAAACAGAGTTAGCGTAAGTCTTTATTTCAAATTTGTATGTGTCAAAGTTTTGCAAGCCAGGGACAAATATCTCCCATACTCCAGTATCGTTTAGGCGTCGCATTGGGTGGCGCAACCCGTCCCAGCCATTGAAATTACCCACTACACTCACGCGCTTTGCATTTGGAGCCCATACGGCAAACGCAACGCCTTTTACACCGCCAATAGTGCGGGCTGTCGCACCCATTTTATTAAAAACTTCGTAATGCGTGCCATTGGCAAAGAGATGCAAATCTAAGTCCGAAAGCGTTGGCGCAAAGCTGTACGGGTCACGTGTTTCCCATGTTTGCCCATCGCGGTTGGTAAAAATAATTTTATAGTTGCCCATTTTCTCAGGGAAGCAGACTGAATAGAAACCATCTTGATGCTCTGGTGTAAGCTTATACCGCAACGCAGTCCTCTTTGTGTCCACTACTTCCACTAATTTTGCAGCAGGGTTAAACACTCGGATGACTGTAAACTCCGCGTTATCAATTACAATTGTGTGCTTGCCCAGTACATGATGCGGGTTGTCATGGTCACCTCGCAAAATCTGACTCAATTCGTTCATGCTTGTTGTCATGACATCAGCTCCTTCAAATAGGTCATATTCATGCCATCAATTCTTTCGTTTTATGTCTTTAATCCGTATTTGTTCCGATATTGTGCCGTTGTACTCATTTACATCAATAGCATACGCCAGGTCTAGATAAAACCCACTAGTAAGCCTCTCTGCATCTGTCCCGGCAACAGCATTCGTATACACATCGTTCATCCCAAAAGCGATACCCTTTATCTTGCGCCCACGCTCGCAACGGAATGTGAACATAATCGTATTCTTTTCTGCTATCTCGCGCACACTGTCAACAAAAACGTTACGGGTAACAAACACTGGCTCGCGGTTGCCGCTGCCAAATGGTCCAAGCTTTGATAATTCCTGCGCCAGTGGCAGTGTAACATTTTCAAGTGCAATCTCGCAGTCGATATTTATCTGTGGGAAAAAGTCCTCGTCTGTTAGTATGCATTCTGCGTTCAAATTTTGGCGCAATGTATCAATATTTTCTTCTAGGAGAGTAAGCCCAGCAGCCATACTATGCCCACCAAAACGTATAAACAAATGCCTGTTTGCATATAGCGCGTCAAACATATTATACGATGGGTTAGAGCGTCCACTGCCCTTCATGCCCGCCTCACCCGTTGTCAGTACAATGGTAGGGCGGCCAGTGGCATCCTTAATACGGCCGGCAACAATGCCAGCAATGCTTTCATGCGTGTCTTTATCTACTACTACAAGTACTTTATCCGTGTTACCTGCTATGCTCTCTAACAAACGTTCCACACAGTCTGAGGTTATTTGTCTGCGTTCTTCATTTAACTGCATCAAGTCGTACGTCAGTTGCATCCGGTCTTTATCGTTTGCATCTGCAAGCAGCAGCTCTACTGCTTTTGCTGCAGTATCCAGCCGCCCGGATGCATTTATGCAAGGTCCTATCATATAGCCAGTAGAAAATGTATTAATAGTTTTACTCAAAAGCCCGCGCATGGTTATCAAGCTACCAAGCCCTGGGTTCACGAGTTTGTTAGCATTAAGTATTTCCAGCCCACTGCTTACAAGTATTCTATTTTCGTCCATAAGGGGTACAATATCGCAAACTGTGGCAACAGTCGCAAGCACCATTGCCTCGTCCTGTTCCAAAAAAGGCACCGCATAGTGTTGACACAGGGCATGCGCCAGCTTGTAAGTAAGCCCTGCTGCACACATCCCATCAAATGGGAAAGTACAGTCTGCCCGCTTTGGGTCTACAATAGCGGCTGCGGCAGGTAGTTCTTCTCCTGGCTCGTGATGGTCTATAACAACGGTATCAATGCCAAGGGCATTGCCGTATGCAATTTCATCCATGGCAGTAATTCCACTGTCCAACGTGACAATAAGCCGCGTACCACCTGCCGCAATCTGATCGATTGCGGATGTGTTTAGGCCATACCCCTCGGTAACACGGTGTGGTATATAGTAAGACACATTTGCACCAAGCCGTGTAAGCACTTTATATAATATGACTGTGCTGGTTATGCCATCTGCATCATAGTCTCCATAAATTGTAATTTTATCACCGGCATCAATTGCTGCCGAAATACATGCAATCGCTTTATCAGCATCTGTCATATCGGTAAACGGTCGCATGTTTGCTCGCGTAGCATTAAGAAACCCTATCGCAGCGTTTCTGCTTCGGATACCACGGTTTGCCATTACCCGTGCCATTGTTTGGCTAATGCCAAGCACTTCTGACATAAGCTGCAAATCTACATTTGTTTCCGCAAAAATCCATTTTGTGTTTTTTATCATACCTGTACCACTTCCCCCCAAATTTTGTCTTCCGTTGATTCAGTTGGTATTGATAAAATACCAAAACTCTGCTTGCTTCCCCCGCGCGGTTCAGTAACACTACCTGGGTTCATAAAAAAAATTTCGCTGTTTTCAAACATTGCAGACACATGCGTATGCCCAAACAAACAGGCATCCACGCCTATTTCTTGTGCAAGGTATGTAATGCGGTCTAGGCCTGATTTTACGCCAATATCATGCCCGTGTTTTAGCAATATTTTTGTTTTGCCGCAAATATCAAGTACAACTGTCTTATCGCCATATTCCATAGAACCTGCTACCCCAACCATAGCCAAGTTGGGGTAGCATTGTTGCAAACCTTGTAAATCCTGCACAAAATCGCCAAGATGGACGGCAAGCTGTACCAGACCACTGTTGGCATATTTGGGCAAGATATCGTTTTTGAGCCTGCTGGTCGAACGATGCGTGTCGCTTACAACCAGAATCTTGGACACGTTGGAGGTTATCTCAATCGTTTTCATGTCATGGTTCCTAACATGTATGGTTTTGTATAATTTTAATCATTGCCTCAAGTGCGCGGCCACGATGGCTAATTCTATTCTTCTCATGCATTGGTAGCTGGGCAGATGTCTGCCCATATTCTGGCAAATAGAAAATTGGATCGTAGCCAAAACCGTCTACACCAGCGGGTGAGTGGGCAATTTGGCCATGTATCTCGCCTTCGGCGGTGATGACTTTGCCATTTGGGTAGGCACAAGCAATAACACATACAAAACGCGCACCGCGGTCTGTGCTGCCAATAAGCTTCGAAATTATATGTGCATTGCGTATATCGTACGGTGTATCGCGCCCCATAAAGTTGGCAGAGTCCACGCCGGGCAGGCCACCCATTGCATTTATACACAGGCCAGAATCGTCCGCAATTACTGTAATACTTTCATGCCCATTTTCCCGTAAAAAGGCCAGCGTTTTTGTAGCTTTCTGTATAGCGTTTTCCTCAAATGTCTCGCCTGTTTCGCTAGGCTCATAATAGAGACCAAGCTCGGAAAGTGACATAAATGCAAGCCCATGTTTGCTAAATATCGACCGTATTTCTTGTACCTTGGCAGGGTTATTTGTCGCTAAAAGGTATGTCATTACTGTGGCTCTATCAGGCCATATTCGCCATCATTGCGTTTGTATATTACATTAATATCGTCTGTCCAGCTGTTGCGGAAGACATAGAAATTATGGTTGAGCAGTTCCATTTCCATAACAGCCTCTTGTGCATCCATTGGTTTGATGGCAAAACGCTTGGTGCGCGTTATAACAATTTCCGGTGTAACGGCCTCGACCGCATCGGGAGCTATATCCAAGTACGTGAGTTCGTCGCTTGTGGCAACAGAACGGCGGCGGCGGTCGCGCAGGCGAGACTTGTATTTAACAATTTGCCTTTCAAGCACGTCCACTGCTTGGTCCATGCAGGTAGAAACATCTTCACCAACAATTTCTGACCTTAGCATACGCTTATGCATTGGTATGGTAACTTCTACAGTGGTAAGATGCTTATTCTCGCTATAGGTTACGTAAATTTCGGCGTTGTCGGGCAGCAATTTTTCCAACCTTGAGAGTTTGTTGATTGCGCGCTCCTTGATGCCTTCGGTTACAGTCATATTTTTGCCAGTAAATACAAAACGCATAAGATTACCTCCGCTGTAGTGAATTTTGGTACGTATCCATTATATACTTTTGGGAGTTAAAGCGTCAAGCACGGCGGGATAACGACGCATACAAAGCAAAAACCCGCACAACACTACCATGCGGGTTTTACAATATATTTGCATGTTATGTCTACCAACCTTGCAATGTCTTTTGCATGGCTGGCGAAATCGTTCTCTCAAGGCGCATTTTCTGCAAAAACGCTTATTCGCGAACTCGTCATCACGACAGTTTCACCAAAATTTTGAGGTTATAGGATGGGTCTATTATTTATTTTATCGGTATTTTACAACAAGTATTTCGAAATATTACTGGTAGAAAAACCCCAAATGAGAGTATACGCTATTGCGCAAAGGCAGAGCCAAGCACATGTAAAACATCATCCCCATCTACTGTCTCTTTTTCCAATAACATATGCGCAAGACCATCTAACGCATCAAACCTACCCCGCAATAGCTCCAGTGTTTCCGCATACAGCTCGCCAACAAGGGTGCGACATTCCTCTGCAACGGCTTTATCATCTTTTAGCAAATGCAAGTCTGCAATGCCACTGGCAAAGCCAAACTTAGTAACGTACTGCATTGCTGTGGTTGTCGCCTTTTCGATATCGTTAGATGCACCGGTGGTAACATTATCAGCACCAAAGTGCAGCTCTTCTGCCGCACGTCCTGCAAGGGCAACCATAATTTGGCCGCGCAAATCCTGCTTTGTATAGTACATACGCTCTGGAGGAATGTTTACACAAAAGCCGCCAACACCGCTTGTAGATGGGATAATTGTAACTTTTGCCACACGGTTTTCTGGGTTTGTAATCAGTGATGCAATAGCATGTCCGGACTCATGCCATGCCGTTACTGCACGCTCTTTTTCGCGTATACCTGTGCGGTCTTTTTTTTCACTGCCGGCAAGCGCGGTATAGTACGCTGCAGAAATATCCGACTCCTCTATAAAATCCGAATCACGCCGTGCGGCGTTTATTGCCGCATCATTGGCAAGCCCCTCAAGCATTGCCCCACTAAAGTATACCGTATCAGTTGCCAATTTTGCCAGGTCTATTTCAGGGGCAAGCGGCTTGCCTTTCATGTGTAGGTCCAATATCATGCGACGCGCACCAAAGTCTGGAAGAGCTATTTCCACACGCCGGTCGAAACGGCCGGGGCGTAGCAATGCCTCGTCCAGGGTGTCTGGGCGGTTGGTTGCAGCAACTACAACTATGCCCTGCGTATCGGCAAAGCCTTGCATTTCTGTCAGCAATGCATTAAGCGTTTGCTCGCGCTCATCGTTGCCATTTAGCCCGTCGCTGCGTTTTTTACCCAGTGCGTCAATTTCGTCAATGAAAATAACTCCACGCCCGGCAGCTCGTGCCTTTGCAAACAACTCGCGTACCCGCGCTGCACCCACGCCAACATACATTTGCACAAAGTCAGACCCAGTGACGGCATAAAATGGAACATCCGCCTCGCCAGCCATTGCACGTGCCATTAGTGTCTTGCCTGTGCCTGGGCTGCCATGGAACAAAATACCACGTGGCATCCTCGCACCATAGCGTACAAACTTTTCCGGGTGACGCAGGTAGTCTATTATATCCTTGACGCTCTCCTTCGCTTCCAGGTTGCCGGCCACATGGGTAAAGTCGCAAATCGGCTGGTTTTTGTCAACGGTAACCGCCGTGGTATTTATTCCACTTTTGGCGGCGACTGCATTGTTCCTACGGTACATGAAAAACAACAGACCACCCACAAGCGCGATAGTAAAACCAATTTGCAAAAAACCATCGCCTCTGCTTGCACTTTCTGTAACCGCTACCCCGTGCAGCAGCAGATATTCCTTAAACCCATCTCGACGTGGGTTGTTAGTTGTAAATGTCTCTTCGTTGTATGTAAAGCTAATGCTTGCTGCATCGCCAAGTTGTACTGTTTCCACTAGCCCATCATGCAAAGCCGCAAGGAATACAGTGTACTCCATAAAATTATCGTCCTGGCCGCGCTGGTGTTGCATGTATGCCGCTGCAAGTACGCCACCACAGATAAGCAAAATAAGCAAGACGCCAAAAGTCGTTTGGTTCTTTTTGATAAATGCCAAAAAATCCCCTCCATTTATATATTTTTTTTGCGTGCCTTTATCTTGGCTTATGTATGGGCGGCATTGCAACCGCCAATGTTTAGCTACATTATACTATCTGCCAACCGCAAATGCTAATGCAAGTTTTGGCATGGATGGAAATTACCATACAGGCACAACAATATCCACGCCGCCCTGCATTGCGGACTCGTGCGCACAAATGCCAGCTGCAGTAATATTGCCGCCAAGCACATCATCAACCCATGGCTTGCGCCCTTCCAATATACTGCATACAAACTCATGCACAAGATGCGGGTGCGAACCATGATGCCCACCCCCCTTGCCTTTTTGCAGCGATAACTGCGGGTTGAGTGGGTCAAACATATCATCACCAACGGTAAATTGGCGTATTGGCTCAGGCAGGCTGTTTGCGTAATTTGGCAATTCGATATTTTCTGTAAACACGCGCTTGCCGCGCCATTCGTGCGGGGTTGGGTCAAATTTGGTTACATATGGTGCATCGTTGTCTTTGAAGCCCCACTCGAAACTGGCTTTGCTGCCGTATACAAACAAGCCCTCTTGGTATTCCCGTGCGGTTTCAAACAGGGAGCGGGTAGCCTCGGCCTTCATACCATTCTCGAACTCAAACAGCGCGCTTTGTACGGGGAATGGATTGCCATACTGTGTGTGCAAGCTCTCATCCATTGTACCCGCGCCAAAGCAGAACGCCCGCTTTATGCGCGAACCAGAAAGCGCGACCATTGGCCCTATTGCATGTGTCGCATAAAACATTGGTGGTAGGCCATCCCAGTAACTTGGCCAGTTACTCATGTCTTGATAATGGCTACCACGCATAAACTGTATACGCCCAAGCTCACCAGACGCTATCATTTGTTGGATATAGAAGAATTGGTAGGTGTATAACGTGGTTTCCATCATCATGTAATGCTTGCCAGATTTGCGTACAGCCTCGGTTATACGACGTATACCGTCCAGCGAAGTGGCCATCGGCACAGTGCAGGCACAATGCTTGCCCGCGTCCAGCACGGCGACAGTTTGCTCCTCGTGCAGCGGTATTGGCGTTACAAGATGCACCGCATCAATTGCGTCGTCCACCAATATTTCCTCGAAGCTGCTGTATGTTTTATCAATTGAAAGGTCGCGGGCTACATTGTGCATGAGTTCCTTGTCCGTGTCATACACACCTACTACGCCTATGCTTGGGTGGTGTTTGTATATTTTCACAAACGCACCACCAAAGCCAAGACCCACTACTGCGATGTTTAGTTTCATAAAATACCTCCTATGTTTATTGGGAAATTAAGAACTACTGGTTGCTTCATATTCAGGCTAGCTCTGTAACACGCACAAAAAAACCGCGCTCTAGCCGCTTTGTTACCCAGGCATTGCATTCGTCCAGGTAAGTCCAGGGGCATGGATCGTTGCGGTATAGGTGACATATACCCGGAACATCGCTATGTGTAGCAGAACGAATAATACAGGCCACGTATATCCTCCTTGCTTACAGCACTTTACCAGAGTATACGAAACTGCAACAGCATTGTAAATAAAATTCTTGACAACTATATCGCCAGCCGATATAATAATATTACGTCACACGATATATCACATGCTGATATAAACAGGGACATAGCTCGCAGCCACACAGAGCTCGAAGGAGTCGATACCATGCCAGATAAACTCGCAGCCCTCACGGAGGGTATATATCTAATTCTTATATCACTAACAGTCCCAAACCACGGTTACGCAATTATGCAAAACGTAGAAAAATTGACCCATGGCAGGGTTGTACTTGGGGCAGGCACGCTATATGGTGCAATTAACAACCTGCTAGATAAACGCTGGATACGCGCACTTGGCAACAACCAGGATTCTCGCAAAAAGGAGTATGTAATTACCGACCTTGGCCGCAGCATTTTGCAGATAGAAATTATGCGCCTTGGCGAACTTGTAAGCATTGGATTAGAAACCCATAACCCAGGAGGTGGCAATAATGAGAACTAAGGTAATAAAATTCTTTGCCGACTATACAAAAGAAGAAGACTGGCTAAACAACATGGCTGCACGAGGTTGGAATCTTGTTGCCGTATCTCCCCCCTCATATACATTTGAGGAGAGCCAGCCAGGCGAATACACTTATCGCATAACATTGCTGGAACACACTGCCCAACACCCAGATACCATCGACCACATCCGCATGATGGAGGACACCGGAGTCGAACATGTTACAACCTATTGGCGATGGGTATACTATAGGAAGAAAGACCCGCATGGCAATTTTCAAATTTATACAGATATGGAGTCTCAGATTGCTTTTTACAACCGTATGGCAAAGCTTATAGCATGGTTTGCTGCAGGGTTGATGCTTGGAGTGGCAATGCAGTTGCCTGGGATTATCATGATATTTACACGTAGTAGCTGGTGGGGAGTTATTAACGTCGTTACGGTTGTTATATTGCTTGTCGAACTAAGGTGGATTGTCAAACCTATGTTCCGGTTTATTAGGAGGATAAGAGAAATGCGATACGAGCAGGGGATATTTGAGTAAAGTGCAACTTAATTATGTTCAAGGCGAAGCCTTGGAAGCAAACCAATTTGCACAAACACCACACACCGACAAATCGAGGCAGAGGAGGTGTGGCAGGTTACAAAGCAATCTGCATTGGGAAGTGTTTTGCTGACCGACAATAACAAGTTTCGCAGCAAAAATAATTTTCTGCCAACAAGTTTGCAATTACACCAGCATTCCCCGGCAGTCACTTGTATACAAAAAAAAGCCCATCCATTTGCTAGGGCTTTTTTCTATATTTTGACGAGGTAGTTATTTTGCCAAAATTGCATAATTTCATTGCCCAACATTTACCATATGATATGATGGCAAAAAATAACAAAGGATGTGAAGAAAATGCAAACAAACACAGCAACGCACATGGAAATCCTGCATCTTCCAGTAAACGAGGTAAAGCCCAACCCATACCAGCCTCGCCGCTTTTTTGACCAAGACGCACTGGACGAGCTTGCCGCTAGCATCAAAATGTACGGGTTGCTACAACCCATTAGTGTACGACATATGGGGGCAGCCGGGTACGAGCTTGTAGCCGGCGAACGCCGCCTGCGTGCAAGCCGTGCCGCAGGGTTGTCAGAGATTCCTGCCATCTTGGTAGAAATTACTGACACAGACAGCGCAGTTTTGGCCATTGTCGAAAATCTACAACGCAAGGACTTACATTTTTTTGAAGAAGCAGAAGGATTTAGGAATTTGATGAGCGACTATGCTTTTACACAAGAGCAACTAGCAACACGAGTTGGCAAAAACCAGTCAACCGTTGCCAATAAATTGCGTCTACTTAAAATCTCCCGTAAGTTGCAAAAAGTTATTATCGAGAATGAGCTAACAGAGCGGCATGCGCGTACGCTTATACGCTTAGACAGTGAACAGCTGCAAGCAGAGGTTTTGCAAAAGATAATTGATGGTGGCCTAACAGTACGCCGAGCAGAAGAGCTTGTAGATGCGAAACTAGCCACAAAGCTACCCAGAGCAAATACTATTCCGTTCAAGGCGTACATACGGGATATCCGTATTTTGACCAATTCCATCAAAGAAGATTTGGATATAATGCGCCGCTCTGGGTTTGAGACCAATTTTGACATGGCAGAGACAGAAACGGGCTACAATATTAACATTACACTGGACTATGCCAAAAATGGCACAGCAAAAAAGAGTGGAAAGCCGTTTACAAATGTGGTATAGTGTCGTGGTAGAAAAAAGATTGGAGATGGGAAGATGAACGATTTTTCTTGCTAATGTATTAATGTGACAAGGTAAGTGTTTGTTTCATTGGATGCGGCAATGCTGGCATGAATGACTACTTATTTTGTTGCACCCTAGCAAGAAAGTCGATTTTCCCTCATGTGAATATACCCGCCTTTTTTGGTATGATCTATTTATGAGTCGTGAGAATTTACATTCTTGCGGCTTATTTTATGTATAGGAGGCACATTATGTCACAAATTTCAATCTCTAACCTAACCTTTGCATACGAAGGCAGCTACGACAATATATTTGAAGATGTTAGCTTCATGCTCGATACCGATTGGAAGCTCGGCTTCACTGGCCGCAACGGCAAAGGCAAGACCACTTTTCTTAACCTACTAATGGGCAAGTATGAATACAGTGGTAGCATTTCCAGTAATGTAAAATTTCAATATTTCCCATATAGTGTAATGGACAAGACCAAACCCACAATAGCAATTGTAGAGGAAGTTTGCCGCGAATATCAAGACTGGCAACTAATGCGAGAGCTGTCACTGTTAGATATAAATAATGATGTACTACACCGCCCATTTGAGACCTTGTCCAATGGCGAGCAAACAAAGATCCTGCTTGCCGCGCTTTTTTTAACAGCAGAAACAGAAAATAACTTTTTGCTTATAGACGAACCCACAAACCACTTAGACATGGGCGGGCGGCAAATTGTTAGTGAGTACCTAAACAGCAAGGCAGGGTACATTTTGGTGTCGCATGACAGGGCGTTTTTGGATGGCTGTGTAACACATATATTGTCCATTAACAAGGCCAATATCGAGGTGGTACGTGGCAATTTTTCGTCATGGTGGGCAAACAAGGAGCAGCGCGACAACTATGAACGAGCAGAAAACGAACGGCTGCAAAAGGATATCAAGCGGCTTGAGACGGCAGCACGGCAAGCGCATGTTTGGGCAGACAAAGTAGAATCCAGCAAAATGGGACGCGGCGCGGCAATGGCACGCAAAAAAGGCCTCACCGGTGCGGGTTCAAAAGAGTACAAAGCCGAAAAATCCCGCAAAATGCAGGTGCGGCGCAAAAACCTTGAACGCAGACAGGATAATGCAATAGAAGAAAAGTCCGCCTTGCTCAAAAATTTGGACTATGCAAGCGATTTGAAGGTAACGCAGCTATCGCATCACAAATCGCGCCTGCTTTACCTAGGTGATGTCAGCATTTCCTATAGCAATAAGCTGGTATGCAGCGGTGTCACGTTTGATATTAACCAGGGCGACAGAGTAGCACTACATGGAAAAAACGGCAGTGGCAAGTCGAGCCTGCTAAAGCTCATTTGCGGTGAATGTATCACACATAGTGGCGAGTTTGCCACCAGCACAGGACTAAAGATATCGTATGTCTCACAGGATACCTCGTATTTGCATGGCAATTTAACAGACTACGCCCGCGAGTACGGCATTGATGAGAGCTTGTTCAAGGCCATACTGCGCAAGCTAGACTTCCTGCGTGTGCAGTTTGAGAAAGACATGCGCGACTACAGCGGAGGGCAAAAAAAGAAGGTACTACTTGCAAGAAGCCTATGCGAACAGGCACATTTGCTGGTGTGGGACGAGCCACTAAACTTTGTGGATGTGCTTTCGCGCATGCAAATTGAGCGGCTGCTGCTGGAGTACAAGCCTACGATTTTATTTGTGGAGCATGACAGGGTGTTTTGTGACGCTGTGGCTACAAGGGTTATAGGGCTGTAAAGAATGGTTATAACCGTGTTTTATCTTGCGTAGTGGCAAATGACTGTATATACTCGAATCGTACCGATAGTGGAGGATGTAATGAAAAACTACAAAATATACAAAAACATCATGTCCAACAAACCGGTTTTTGACATCAATTATTTATGCTCTATTCTGCAAGTGTTGATACCATTTTATCAATACGCGTGGTTCAAGCGGAAATACGAAGATTGGATTGGTGACTTGCATGGGCTAGTGTATAACTATGAGTATCTGAACGGCGATGAACTATATAGTGAGATAAGTTCAAAACAGTCAAGGGCAAAGCCCTGAGCTGTTTTGAACTTGATCGAACACCCCAGAACAATAGGACTGTCCGTAAACTGTCGGAAGCGCATGGAAATGTCGCGGTATCAGGGAGCATTTTCACGCGCTTGAATGGGTTTCCGGACAGGTCTAATATAAAAAGGAGTATTTATATGATTGAACTACGCGACATAACATGGGACAATTTTTACAAAGTTATTGGCCTCAAGTTGAAAGAGGGGCAGGAGAATTTTGTTGCGTCCAACGAGTACAGCATTGCCCAAGCCTATGTAAGCCGTGCAAATGACGAATATGCTTCAATGCCATTCGCCATTTATAAAGACACCGAAGTCGTAGGCTTTGCCATGATGGATTATGAGGAAAATGACGATGATGATTTCATCTACAGAGAGTATGGCGACACACTTGTCTACACTTTTTTCCGTTTTATGATTGACGCGAAGCACCAAGGCAAGGGCTACGGCCGCGAAGCTATGGTCAAGATTTTAGATTTCCTAAAAACCTATCCGCAAGGGCCTGCAACCGCGATTGTGCTTTCCTATGAACCAGATAACCATGTAGCGAAAAAATTGTATGAGTCACTTGGGTTTGTTGAGACAGGCCATCTAGAAGATGGGGAAATGGTGGCGCGGCTTGCACTCTAACACAGACAAACGCGGCGTACTGGACGAGGAAGTTTTTGCATACAAAATAACCAAAGACCGCAAGGTGTTTATTTCATACCACGGCAAGCAAGTGTCTATATTAAATGGTAAAAAGGCAAATGTATTTATCCGCGATATTGCCGGTACGGAGGGCAAAGGCGCGCAGCTCATAATGGCTAAAGTAACAGGTAACTTCAAGCGTGGCAATGAAAAATTGGCAAGTGTGAGATAGCATGCAACTATACAAGTGGGTATCGTATTACCTCTGCCCCAGGGTAGAAATGCTCAAGTATCTCCCTGTACGTCCAGCCCATTTCCACTAATGTTTTAACCCCATTTTGGCTCATACCCACACCATGGCCATTGCCTCCGCCGTAGAACGTTACTGCTGCGATATTGCCCATGGTGTCTTTTTCTACATCCATGACAAAAAACGCGCTGGGCAGTAGCCGCAGGTTTTGTGCCGTACTGTCATCGTGGCGGGCGACAGGGACTGTACCTGGTGAAAGCAACGTACGTATGTTAAACTCGGTTTGCACGCGGGCAGTAGCTTCTGTCCCAGAAAACACCATTTCCATAATGTTACCTCCTTGCCCGCGTCTTGCAATTTCTATATTGGTAAGTGTACCGATGGTTGCAGCGTTGATCGGGTTTCCGACTGGGTCGGTTATGGTTATCATGGCCGGGTTGGCGGCTTGCCGTGTAGCAATGTTTGCGTTAATTGAGCGGGTAAGCTCCTCCACTGTAAGGCGTACACTCCACCTAAACCATGGAAACTGTCGACATATTGCAGGGATATCATGACTACGGAAGAATGCATCCGCATAGTGTTCCCGCGAGAGGTCTGGTGTGTCCCCCTCAACTAAAATTTGCCATTGCGCAGCAAGGTGAGGTGGTGTTTCGCTTGGAAACACCTCACCCCGCGCCCACACCTCTCCAAAATTGGCAGTAACGCCTGCGGATGTTGAAAAATAGTTCGCAATCACAAGCCCGCCGTCTACGGAAAGCACCTGCCCACGTGTGGACGCAACTGCCGTGCGCGAAGTCTCTGTTTCTGGGATATTATTATACACCTGGCTTATAACAGAGTCACACACATGCGCCCCAAACTCTCGGAACGCATTTTGATAAAATTGATGAATGGCATAGCTGCGAGCAGTAATCGCCTGCACTTTTGCGGCCTCCAACCCATGAGATGTTGGCATTTCGGAAGGGATAACAGCCTGCAGATACTCTTCGATACATAGTTCGTTTACAACGATAAACCCGCCGCCCACACCATTGTAAGGCGAAACCTCAAAAACACCGCGATAAAGTGGCGAATGCCCCCCCGGCCAGTCGCGCCCAAGCCCCACAATTTGCAAGAAGTGAGCCTGGTCAGTTGGAGAAATGTATAGTCGCGATATTTCTTGCCCCGCAATAACAGTGAAATGTTCCCCTGCTTGAAAAACTCTATTTACCACGCCGCTTTGCACAGTAAACTCCCCTGTGCTTGTTATGGTCACACTATCATGCACAAGCTCAGCAAAGCCTGTAGTGCTGATTGCTACACGGATATTCTTTGGGCTTGCAAGATGTGTGATAACCGCCGCACCAACCCTGCCATCTATGATGTGAAAGTCCGCAATATCCTCACCTACAAGCAAGTCTTGCAAGCTATAGATAAGCGGGTAGCCTGGTAACGGAAAAAAATAAACAGCAAAAAATGGACATAGCGGGAGTTCGCCCCATTCGCGAAGTTCGATTGTGTTCGGGCGTACACGTTCAATTGTACCGCGTATAACGGCCTCTGCCGGAGCAATAGCTAGTATTTCCTGCCCACTTATATGCAGGGAGGCAACAATTTGTGTCGTGCCTACCTCAGTTGGTGCAACACCATCTACATATACATAGTTACGTATTATCCCCTCAACTGCAACCGTTACACCAAAAGTATCTGCATGTGTAACTACAACATTCCTGAGCCAAGGGGAAAAATCAACCACGCCAAGCACGGCCAGGATTTTGCTATCGACTATCAACACACGTATTTCCATATCAAAAAAGGCCGTAAGGTTGATATCCTTGCCTTCAAAAGTGCCACGGTTGGTAATATGCAGGCCATCTGCCAAACCAAGCGGAATGATATTTTTCAATTCACCCACATCTAGCTCAATAGCCTGCAAAAAAAGCTCAACCCATAGCGCATAGGAAATATACATTTCGCGGTTCTCGTCAGTTATGTACAGGACATCGCCATCGGGTAACAAGCGTGAGAATATATTCCCTGCCTGTTCCAAGGTAACATTTTTATCGACTATTTCAAGACCCGCCGAAAGCCCAACGCTTTCCAACATGTATGCGGCTATACTCGCAGGAATAGGCTGGTCGTCGCCTATGATGGCCTGTACTCCGTCGTTATAGGGCATACACTCCCAATTGATGGCAACCATAGGCAGCAGCCCGCCAAAATCATCCATTGATTCACGCCCGCAGGCGGATAATATTATCAAAAGGAAAAGTAATATCATAAATCTCATGCCTGTCAACCCCCTTAGGGCAGTATATGACAGGCAGGACAAGTTAAGAACTGCGTTGCAAACATGGCTACCTATCATTGCGAGGAGCGTATACACCCTCCTCGCAATGACGATACATCTGTTACAAACTCACCCTATCGCAAAGTACATCCACCCCGGTGTATGCAAGTGCAAGCGCACCAACCATAAGCCGCTCGTGGGCAAATGGTGTAATTGTAGCATCCGCAAACTCCCGAGTGTGGCCAATAAGCGGCATTTCGGAAATACCGATGTATGGGTGTATTGTAGGTACAACATTGCTGACATTACCGATATCACTAGAACCCGCGCCACTGCCAGGTGGTTTGATATCCGTTACGCCAAGCTCTCGCAAGTTGGCGAGGAACGCGTTATGCAGCGGCTGGTTTGTTTTCAAGTCATCATAAGATAGCTCATAGTTTGTAACCTCGAGCGTTGCCCCGGTTATAAGACATGCGCCCTCCGCAATTTTTAGCACTTTTTCCTTCACCAACGCCAAGTTTTCCTTAGTAGCAGAACGGATGTAAAACTGAGCAACAGCCTCATCAGGCACGATATTTGCAGCAACTCCACCCTTTGCAATAATGCCGTGCATACGTACATCCGGCGTTACATGCTGGCGCAACGCGTCAATGCCGTTAAACAGTGCGATAACCGCATTGAGGGCGTTAATGCCTTTTTCCGGGCAGCCTGCAGCGTGTGCTGTAAGCCCTCTGTAGGCAAATTGCAAGGCCTCCATTGCGGCGGATGTTCCACTTTCACGTGTATCGCTAGACGGGTGCATCATTAGCGCGGCGGTAATGCCATTAAATACGCCATTTTCGCTCATTGCCACCTTTGCACCATTGGTTTCTTCGGCAGGCGTGCCAAACACAGATACCTTGCCCCCCGTTTCGCCCAACACTTTTGATAAAATAACCCCTGCGGCAATGCCAATCGCACCAATTACGTTATGGCCACAAGCATGGCCAATCTCTGGCAATGCATCGTACTCACAAAGGAAGGCCACATGCTTGCCAGGTCTTCCACTGTCATACACCGCAGCAAATGCAGTCTCTATGCCAAGCACTGGCTGCGTAATGACAAAACCATGAGACTCAAGGTACGATGTCAGTTTCTCTGCTGCTTTGTACTCTACGTTGCCAAGCTCCGGATGGTGGTACATAAAATCGTTGATTGCGCAAACCTCATGCTTGATTTCGTTTGCGACCGCTTGTAGCTTCGCCTTCATTCAAAATCCTCCTCATATAGGCTGTCAGGTTCAAAATGCCTTGAAAACGAGCCAAAACGCGAGGCCTTAAGCGCGTTATTGACGATAGACAAAATGCAAATTTGAACTGACAAGCCATATTACAGTTCTGTTACACACCCATTATTTTACCACATTTTATTGCGAAACTGTTACAGAATATGATAAAGTACGCGGAGGAAAATTTATAGTTCCGGGAGGACGAAATTTGGTTCATTCGACTATAATCCAAAAAAAACAAAAGGAGATGTTTAACATGAAGAAATTTCTATGCTTTATCGTTATTCTGTGTCTTGCACTAGCTCCGGCTGTAGCATTTGCTGATGACTACGAGAACGGCGAGTACGAAGAAAATGGCTACGAAGATGCGGACGAGTATGACGCAGACGAATACGAAGCCGATGAGTACGAAAACGGCGAAGAAGCCGACGAAGACAGCGATGACGCTGATGAGGAAGACGCAGACTACGACGATGAAGATGAAGACGAGTACGTAGGTATTGAAGCAATTTCTGAAGTACTAGGTCAAGCTTGGAACTTTGGTATGGGTTATGAACTAGGCGACGACTGGTACGCAATGCAAGGCGACATTGATGCCGAAACAGGCGTTATGGCTCCAATTTATATTGAAGAAGCAGAAGACCATGAGAACGCAATCCTTGTTTGGACTGCACCTTTTGCTGGTCGCTTCTATGTAACAGGTCTTGTTTTACTAGAGGGTGGCGCACTTTTTACTATCGGAGGCGATGATAACAAAGCACTAGCATCCGGTAATGAAGACTACGAGATTCACTACGACTTGCAACTTGAGGCAGGCGAACGCCTTTTCTTTATTACAGCAGCAGATGAAGACAGCGAATACCCATCCGCAAACTGGAATATCGTAATCCGCGAAATTCCAGCAGTTGAAGAAGATGAAGAAGATGAAGAAGAAGCCGAAGAGTATGAAGAGGACGAAGAAGAATTAGTCGAAATTGACCCACTTGCAGACCTTGATGTACTTTATGTAATGGGCAATGCATTTGTAGCTTTCCGCGATGTTGCTGTAGCCTTTGGTTTTGAAAACACATTGGTGTGGTATGGCGAAACAAACACAGTTGGTTTCCTATACGATGGCTCATTCTGGGTGGGCCAGTACGAAAGCTTCAACGACAATGGGAGGATTTATGTCCCGTTTGCAGTTATTATGCAATTGATTGGTGATTATTTGTAAGATATGCCAACTAAAAGACTCAGGTTGCACTGGGTCTTTTTTGTATGTATAATTTGACTGAAAATATGTAGGAGGAGTCTCAAATGAAAATATCACAAAACGACCGCTCGCGCCTGCGCGAGCTTGCAAAATTGCAGCTAGAGTACGCATCTACACCAGAAAACCGTGTGCGCGAACAACGCTGGTATGCCCACAACGACTTCAAAAGCTCCACACCCATTGTCACTATCGAAGAAATGTCGTTTTACCAAGACGTTGCACGCCCACAGCTGTGCGAAACACCAGAAGCACGGCAGATGGAGTGGCAGCTGTTAAGCCAAATAATTGGGCGAGAAGATGTAGACGATGACAGAGTAACAGCAGACTTTTTTGGCATTAACCTTTACTCATGGTTCAAGCCCTTTGGGCTGGACGCAAAGGCAGATAATAAGGGCAATGATCTTGCATATATCTACACACCGCATATATCAGATCTTGAGGCAGATTTTCATAAGCTAGGTAAATCCACTTGGGGCATTTACCCGGAAAGCACACAGGAGTTTGCAGAAATTGCGGCGGATGTGCTTGGAGACATATTGCCAGTACGGGTAGGCAGCGGCTCACCATATGCATGTCCCACACAGTGGCTAATTCAAATGATGCATATGGAAACACTAATGTACGCGCTTTGCGACTACCCAGAGCTTGTACACCAAGCTATGGATATGGTTACTGCAGATTATGTTGAATACCAGCGTGAACTTGAGGCGGGTGGTCTTCTGACTCCAAACAACGGAAACAATGGCGTTGCGCAAGGGACATACGCTTTCACAAACGAGCTATGCCAGGCCCAACAAACAAGCGGCATAAAACTGTCCGACCTTTGGGGTTATGTGGACTCGCAAGAAACAGCCGCTATTAGCCGCGATATGTTTGCCGAGTTTTTCTTCCCATACTACAAACGCATTACAGATTTGTGGGGCTTTGTAAACTATGGTTGCTGCGAGGCCGTACATGAAATTTGGGATAACTGTCTGTCACAGATGCAAAACCTCCGCAAGATATCCATTTCCCCTTGGTGCAACGAGGAGTTTATGGGTGACAAGCTGCGCGGCACAAAAGTCATCTACCACCGCAAGCCAAGCCCTAACTTCATGGGAGTGGACAAGGTGTTTGACGAGAAAGCATTTTCCAAGCACATAACTGACACACTGCGAGCGGCTCGTGGTTGTAAATTGGAGTTTTCGTTCCGCGATATTTACACACTACAGGGAGAAAAATGGCGCGCAAAGCGTGCATACGAGATTGTAAAGGGCTTGATAGAGGAATATTGGGTGTAAACCAAAAGGGGCGCAATATTGCGCCCCTTTTGTGAACATTATGCAAACTCAATTTGAGCCGAACTCTTTATTAATAATAATCTGCACCCAACAGTCGCCAATTTCGTCTGTATATTTGGATTTCAACTTTTTGTCCATGAGCGGGACATTTAACCAAAGTTGATTAATGTGTCCCTCGTGTACTCGGGTGAGGCTAACCTCATAATTTTTATCTTTCGCATTAAACGCTAAAAGGTCATCTACGCTGTATTTTTCAGATTGTATCAGCGTCCTACCAATGAATCCCATTTTAGCATAAAATTCTTCCGCTCCATCCAAAATCCCTAAAATGAGACCGTAATAGCCGCGCTGTTTCGCACGCTTTTCAAATTCAACCAGTAAGGCTTCATGGATGCCTCTATTTTTGTATTCCGGCGAAACACCATCCATTGCGATATTCACATATTGCCCCGGAGTTCCGTACCCCCAAGCGAATCCACAAAGCTTATCGCCATCCATTGCATACAACAACAAAGCTGAATCATTTTCCCATCGCTCAATCCAGTTTTCTCGAGAACCTTCATGGTCAACGGGAAAGTTGGAAACTTCCGGCCAAAATGCTAAAACAGCATCCAACTCCTCAATGCTTTTCACGTTATCTATAAACACGTCTATTCCTTCTTTCTTGATGTTATCTTTATATTCTCTTGGAGAACAGCCAAAAACAGATTTGAACGCTTTGTAAAATCCAGCTGGCGTTTCATACCCGTAATCCAATGCTATGTCATACATTTTACGTCCTGTATACATATCACTAGCGGCGGAATATAGCTTTCTCTTGCGGATATATTCCATAATAGGCTGCGATGAATATACCTTGAATAGCTTGTAAACATGATTAGCGGAATACCCAACCACATCAGCTATCTCCGTAATGCTTATATCGTCCTTGATATGCGCGTCGATGTACTGAATAATTTTGTAGTAAACCGCTGTCATTTTTTCACCTCCGTGCGTTGTGTTTTCGGCCGTGTACACATCATAGCAGAAGTCAAAATAAAAAACTTTTCCGTTTTTATCAACCTATTCTTTATAGCGAAATGAAATGAAAACAGTCCAAGGCGAAGCCTTGAGATGTTTTCATTTCCATTGAACGCAGCGAAGCGAAGGAGGTGTGACAGACAGCGTATGCTGGCTGTGTCAAATAACTGGCATTACATTTTACATATATAAAAAAACAGCTTAGCGAGTATAAAAAAACCGCCAAACTGTTCTAGTGGGAACTTACAGCGAACACTTTCTCGACAAAAAAGCATCAAGGGTTCGTTTTAGTTCCTTCTTCTGGGCTTTCAGGGACTTGAACCCGGGACCACTCGGTTATGAGCCGAGCGCTCTGACCAACTGAGCTAAAAGCCCGTACAAACGAGACATTACACTAATTACTACACCAGAGCTAACAATTTCCACATCGTTAGGGCAAGCGGTTAGTGTCTTTATCCACTCCGCCAATGATATAATATTTTATATAAATTGTCAATGGTCGCATTTCCTAAATTTCAGATTAGTAAAATCCCAAAGTAAGAGCCACAGTGGCGGGAGGTGTGGCGGTTAGTCTGAAAAATAAAAAGTAGTAGCATTAAGTCTGGGAAAT
>Ga0123355_10003307_pt1 | contig 23060 bp, 17 predicted proteins | sample TergutEmb28metaG_3_FD_89872 | JGI IMG/M metagenome (GOLD analysis project Ga0123355, IMG submission 89872) | Embiratermes neotenicus P1 segment gut microbial communities from Petit-Saut dam, French Guiana - Emb289 P1 | ecosystem: Host-associated > Arthropoda: Insects > Digestive system > Gut ... | reverse complement strand
ATCTTTGTTCCGTCTGACTTCGTTAAAAAACCTTGAAAGACCAGTGGTATTCCCGCAGTTTTTTGCCTTGCCAGACGAAAAAACCTACCACAATCTTTGCAAACTTATTTCAAGAATGAAGTAGTAGTGTGATTGGGGTTGCATATAACAAAGCGGCTGTTGCAAATGTGAGTTGCCTAAGTAAGCGCTGATTAATTCACATGCCTTGTCTTTGTGGTTATTTTCCCATCTGTTTTAGAGATATTTTGGTTTGAGTGCGGAGGAAAGAAGTTGTGTGAATAAAGCCAATATTCTCAGTTCTTTTTCAAGTTGGTGGGCAACATAATCTGAATCTGAAAATGCTTTGATGCCCATAACGACTTTTGCCCCGATTAACACATCCGCAAAAATTTCACGATCAAAACCGGGGTCTAATCGCCCAATATTAACGCCATGAGTCAGTATGTCTATAACGTACTCTGTGTTGTTTTTTATGGTTTCGGCAAATGTTGCATTTGCAATAGCGTCTTGAAACAATCTCATGTAGACGATTTTGGTGATGAGAATCATCCGCACGTATTTTTTGTTATCTTCTGATTCAAATGTATAGTTTATTGCTTCGACGATGCTTTGTGCATCTTCTGTTTCAATCAGTTTTTTTACCAGACTGATGGGTTGGCGGTTATCGTGCAGATGTTTTGTGTAGTAGTCGTATGCGTATTCGAGGATATGTGCTTTGGTCTGGAAGTGATTGTATATGGAGGCGGCTTGGATACCAACCTTTTTTGCGATATCTCGCATACTCACGTTTTCATAACCAAGCGTACTGGTAAGTTCAACAAATACGTCAAATATAAGTTCTTTTGTTCCTGAAAGTTCGCTCATGAATAGGTGCTCCGTTCTTGAAAGGCAGCTTAGATTGGTATCAATGTGGATTGTCTGTTTTCGAAAAATATAGCAAAACTGAATAGATCGCTATTCTAACTCAATACAGCAAAAAGTTCAAGTGAATCATTTTTGCTGTTTTTTATGTAGGGGATCAGTAGTTACAGTCACAGTGCATCTCTCAGGCGAATACACTGTAACGACTTATTGAAATGATTCTTTTTGACGACATCTTGGTAACCGCTGATTAATTCACACGCCTTGTCTTTGTGGTTATTTTCCCGCCTGTTTTCCGCATTTTTCAGTTAAATACATGTAGTATTCGCCCTCAAAATCCAAAAAACAGTCGAAAAAAATCCCTCACAAATACTTCGGGCGGAATTAATCATCGCTTACCTTGACAAGGAAGATACTCATAGTTATAATGCTAACAAGTGATAGTTTACTAAGAGGAATACTATGTAAAACTATGGGAAATTTCGAGGGAGGAATTTGATATGTGTCGCAGAAGTACCACGAGAAGAACCCTTTTCCGGAGCGTATTGAGCATATGTTTAACCATCGCATTACTATCCTCAATCCTAGTCCTTGCACTGGTGAGCGCTCCAAATAATTTATACGCCAGCGCACTCGACACGCTGACGATCTCCGGACGCATTACCGACCCGGATACATCAACAACCATGGGATTTGTTGATGTGCCCAGAGTACATGATGGGCGCATATGGACTGACAAAAGTGTAACGCAGGGCGGTGAAGCGGATGATTTTACAGTCACGCTTTCAGCCTTGAGTCAGTCTTTTTCCATTACAGAAGGATATGCAATACCGGCGGATACCGTATTCGTGATTGATGTGTCAGGCAGTATGGCCGGAATTGACCCCGGAGCCGGAGCGCCCAGAATATCACTATTGGTAGATGCACTCAACGAGGCAATGAGCATCCTGCAAGATGCAAATCCGCTCAATAGAATTGCCGTTGTGGGATATGGTGGCCGCTCGGGCGGTTATGCCAGAGTGGAGCAATTCTTGCCGCTCGGACGCTATAGCGCACCTACTGATGACAATGCATTTTTCTCATTTCTTCCCTCACCCCCGATAGCAAATCAATATTTACGCATTAATGTGGGCCCCGACCCACGAAACATTTACGTTCAAGGATCAACACCCACTCAGTGGGGTATATATTATGGCTCTCGTATTTTAGAGCAGGCAGATACCACAGTAATTGTGGATGTAACGGATGATACAGGCGCAGTTGTTGACCAAGTTACAGTGACCCGTAGGCCGAATATCATACTGATGACAGACGGAGAGCCGACGATGGCTTGGACAAATTATGCATTTGATCCGACCCCCGGCAATCCGGTTGTACCCGGGCCAAGCGGAAATCAAATCATCAGTCCGACCGCCCCCGGGGTGTTTATCGGTGATGGGAACTATGGTGAAATGGGTGTAAGTCTACTCACCGTACTTACTGCGGCACACAGGACGCAACAGGTGTTTCAAAATTATTTTTCCGGACTTATGCCCGGAGATGCTCCCGCCGGTGTTGCAGGACAGCCCGGTGCTTCTGTTGGCTTTTATACCATTGGATTGGGTGTTCAGCCAACAGTAGCGACTACCAATCTGATTCGAGCAACGATGGATTCATTTAATATGGGTACCGGCGTGATGACTAATTATGCCGATGCTGTGCACTCAGATATACGTGCAGGTATGGACTTGTCTTCTCCATATACAAATAACCCATATGCCAATCCTTCTGATCCTACTATGGGTGATCTGTTGCGTAGTTTTGCTGCCGCTCCCGGTACAAGCATTGCATTTAATGCACAACGCAGACAGGCTTTCGGCACATATGTGTGGGATACAGCTCAGGTGAATGTTGCCAATACTGTTGACTTGACACTTGCTAATTTGGCCTTTACAACCGATTATTTTGAAGCTGCGGATCTGGATGGGTTACGGAATGCATTCCTCACGATAACCACCAGCATCCAGCAACAAAGTACACAAGGTGTTACCAATGTTGGAGATAGTGATCCTACGTTGAGCGGTTGGCTTGTTTTTTCTGATGTGCTTGGTGAATATATGGAGTTTCGGGGCGATGTTGCGCTGCAATTTCCGGGATTTGTCGGCGGAAATGCCCCTGTCACCGGAATCCCGATTGACCTGAACAATTCGGCGGTGCGAGATGCTTTTGAAGCAATTTTGCTTGCACATATGAATTATGGTACGCCGGGTGCTGTAACTCCGGCACAAGTGGCAGATTTGATACAGGCCAGCATGGCTGCCGGGTATTACAATAGCGTCAGATATTTTGCGGACTTTGGGAGAAATTTTGTAGCAAATTATAGCTCAGTGGCACCGAGTAATGCGGCGGCTCTTATTGAAATATTTCCAATGACCGGCACGATCAGCAGCCCCGCATTAGGTGATGCCGAGAATTTGATGTTGGTGGCGTTTCATGTGATTACTGCATTGCAAGATGGTATATTTGCCGAAATTTTTACCTATTCCGGTATTGCTCAAGTGCCTACAAATCGCACTTTGAGCGTAGGAGACCAACTGATACGTTGGTATATTCCGGCGAGCCTTATTCCCATGCGCATCATCGATGTGGATTCTGATGGCAATTTTGTAAATACGCCGCCGGTAACGGGAAATATCGACCCAATACGTGTCAGCTATACAGTGGGTTTGAATCAGGAGCGTGTTTTTGCAGAGGTAACCGCTGCGTATATGAGTGCAAATGCAGCCCCTGATGGGTCGATTTACTTCTATTCTAATCGTTGGCGCAATTCAGAAAATGTTACCTTGGCATTTTTTCAGCCCCATCCGCTTAATCCATTTTATCAGCCCGGACGTCCGGGTATTGCAGGAAATACCGTGTTAAAGCAGGTCAATAATACCGAGACAGCACGCCATGTGTCATTGGATCGTTCATTTATGTATGGAACTCCGGTAGCTTCTCGCGTCGCTTTGTATTGGCTTGGAAATAACGGCAGACTGACTGTGCCGCCTCCAACTACACCACCGGAGCCGCCGGGGCGCATAATGGTCACCAAAGCTTTTACTTTTGATGCAACGACGGTTCAAGTGCCGCCAAATAATCTGCCTTTTACAACGCCGATTGTTTTCACGATAATCAACTCGGACGGTGATGGTGTTGCGACACTGAACTTCCCGGATGATTTTAGTTGGGTTGAAGCGCAAAACAGGTGGGCGCTTACGCTCCCGGTTGAGCTATCTCCCGGAACTTATACGGTCACAAAAAGCGGAGGAGTGGTAGATGGATATCTCTATCTGCCGCAGCCGGGGGTTGGCATTGTAACGCTTGTATCAGGCGGACTTGTATCTGTAGATTTTGTAAATGAGTATTTTTCTCGCACACCTCCCGAATATTTGCCTGCACTTCAAGCAATAAAGAGATTTCACGGACTATCGAGCGGTGTGTTTCCTCCGGGATTTGAGCTTGTAATACAAGGGCCGGTAGGTGCAACGCCACCTAATGAATCGGGCGCTTGGCAGCAGCTTGCGAGTGGTGCTTGGGAGATTAGACTGAATGCTGCGCAAGCGATATCCGGAATTGAACTTCGAAGCCTTGCACTTGGAGTGTATCGTATTACAGAGGTTAATTATCGTGTAGTGAATGGTTTTAGCTTCAACCGCACAGCATGGGCTGTGATGTCTGCGCATGACAGTCTTATGGGCGACGGTACGCAAAATGATCTGCCGATTCTTATTGAGATCAATTCTGTTGATATGGATATTTTGGTAAGGGTAGATAATTATTATGAACCGATAGCTCCACCGCCGCCGCCTGAACCTCCGGACACATCAGAACCGCCTGATCCTCCTATGCCGCCACCGGAACATCCGGAACCTCCGGATCGTCCTGAGCCTCCGGATGACCCGGAAGAGCCCGGAGCGCCTGATGATCCTGACGACCCTGATGACCCAACACCTCCGGAGTATCCTGAAGAGCCCGAAGAGCCGACACCGCCGCCTACACCTACCGAACCGCCGATTGCCCCGGCCACAGGGGATTATCGACAGATGACATTATATATTGTTTTGTTGATTGCCGGTATCTTAGGCATGGGTGGGGCAATGCTTTATTGGCTGACAAAGAAATATGCTTACCAGGGTAAGCACCTATAAGAATATGTCTAAAAGAAAAGAAAAACGACCCCTGAAATGGGGTCGGGTGGTTCCTTTTGTGGTGTTTCTGACAGGGTTTGTGCTTGTTTTGTTTGCGGCGATAAATCTATGGATGGTGCGGCAAAATGACGCTTTTGCGCGCAGTGAATATGATGAGTTGCGCAACAGCTTTGAACGCTCCATTGCATCTCGCTTCGAACATACTATTGTTGAAGATGAACCTGAGTATACAGATGGACATCAAGCGCTATATGAGCCGCCTGAAAAGCCTGATTTACCTCTCGCCCCGGCAGAGTCTGAGCATGTGTCTGATGATACACGTATAGATATGAGTTTTTTTTCTGAAATCAATCCTGATTTTGTGGGTTGGATTTCTATAGAGGGGACTTCGGTGCACTATCCGATCGTACAGGGGTTAGACAATAATCGTTACTTAGGAATCACTTTTAGCGGTGAGCGCAATCCTGCCGGGACAATATTTATGGATTATCGCATAATCGAGGGTTTTGATGCACCAATTACGATCTTGTATGGGCACAATATGAGAGATGGTTCTATGTTTGCCTCGTTGTTAAACTATCTGGAACCGGAATTTATGAGCAGTTACCCTGAGATCACAATTGTGACGGCAGATGGCACATTTTTGGTTTATGAAGTGTTTCGGGCACGACGAGTGACGGCTTGGGATTCAGTGTATACGCTTGATTTCAATGATGAAGCGGCAGTGGCGTTTTTTGAGACTGCACCGACGGATACCAGCCGGGTGTTGCTCTTGTCTACGTGTACAGGCGATGGTGATAGAAATGCACGTGTGCTTATATATGCGTCCTTGTTAGCATAGCGTTTTTACGTTAGAAAGAAGTGAACAATAAGCGGAATGGTGACTCCGGATAGGAGTGTTGTCAAAAATACGCCGCTTGATGCTGTGCTTTCGTTGTTGTTGTATTCAACAGCGAACATTGCTGCAACCGTAGCTGTAGGCATGGCGGACAAAATGACCAAAACGCCCAACATGATGTCGCTTTCTACAAATGGACGCATCACGAAAAAAACGACGATTGGAATGATCAGGAGCTTTACGGCAGATAGTGGGTAAAGCCGCCAGTTTGTGAATATCTTTCTTATCGGCTCTTGCGCCAATGTGATTCCTATGATGAGCATTGAGGCAGGGGTCGTTATACTTCCGGTAAGTCTGACGGCATTGACAATTATATCAGGTGCTCTAAAGCCGGTCAGTGCTAATGGAATAAGCAGTATTGAGGAAATGAAAATGGGAGTAATAAATTCTTTGTAATTGAATTTTCCTTTTTTGCCTGCGACTAACATAAGTCCGAATGAGAAGCTGGTGATCCAAAAAGGAATGCCGAAAAGGGCAATATAAAACACGGACTCAGGGCCTAAAATTGCAGAGCCGACCGGCAATCCCATGAATGCGACATTGCTGAAAATGAGCATAAAAGAGTATAGCCCTCGGATGTTTTTGTCTTTACCCAGAAGGCGAGCGGCCGGAAAGGCAAGGGCGAGATAAATGAGGTATACAACAATGACCATCAGCATGAATGCAGCGGTGTCAGCGCCGCCTATATTGAGGTCGCCGCCGATGACCGAACTGAGTATGCTGCATGGTAGGGTTATGGTGAAGACGACTTTGGTCATGACTTTGGCCGAATCAGGTGAGAGTGCTTTGAGTGCGCTTCCGGCATAACCCAAGGCGATTAATATAAAGAGTACTGCGAGTTGACTGACTGTTGTCATATGCTTTCCCTTGTGGTGTTATTGTTTTAGCGAAATGATAGCATAGCAAATAGGGTCTGTCAACTTTGCAAACTGTAACATGCAAAACTGCGCACTATCTCAAAGATACATGCTGCAATTTCCTCAGGGGTGCTTGCAAAATAATCTGCATGGGTGAGCATTGACTTGTTGCCATATCCATACATGGCCGCAATCGCAAGAAGTCCGTTTTCCTTAGCAGCGCTTATATCACCATGTGTATCTCCGATGACAACGGCAGGGCAGCTTGGTGTAATCATTTCCTGCACGAGCTTTGTCTTTGATGTATAGTGTGCCGAACTATAACGCTGTGTAAAAAAATGATCTATTCCGGTATGTTCAAGTACCAGCTCAATGTATTTCATGGGGCTTTTTGAGCATATGACAAGCTCATGTCCCGCATCATGAAGTTGCATGAGCATTTCCTGCACACCTGGGAATAACCGGCCGTGCTTGCGTATTGCGGTATATAGGCGGTTTGGATCATCTAGTTCGGATATATCCGCCCCTATGTGCTGCACGACCGGCTTGGCTTGAAATAGCGTTCCGTCAAGATCGAATATTAATAGCATCTGGAATTTCCCCTTGGCAAATTTGAGTCCATCAGACCATGAGTGAGGTAAGCCAGCGTTCAAAGTCAGCTTTTTCAGATTCCCAACAATTTTCAGGAAAGCTGACTTTTACGATGCTTGCTTTTAGGATGCCCTTGATGTTGATGTCATCCTTGTCAGCGGTAAACATCGGACGGCGGTATTTATGGTATTCTTTGACAACCCAGTTGTCCAGCATAGTGCAGAATGTTTGACCGTCAATCGGCAGCATATATTCATAGCTCCGACTGTTGGTGAAGCAGTTTTCGGCTTTTTTTACCTCAAATTTCATTGGCGATATCCTTTACAGCACTTATGACGTTGTTGATTTCGTCCATAGTTGTAAAACGTGAAAAAGAAAAGCGAACAGTTCCGGCACTTAGGCCGAGACCATTCAATAGCTTTGGCGCACAATGCAGGCCGGTGCGGCAGATAATGTCATAGCTTTCTTCAAGTATATATCCGATTTCTGCGGCAGATTTGTTGGGCAAATTGAAACTGACAGTGGGTGTACATCTACCTTCGGGGACTATAATTTCAGCTCCGGCATCAGTCAACCCTTCACGCAGAGTTGAAAGCATTTTGTGGTATTTTATATGGACGAGTGGGTTAAGTTCTGCCCACTCCAAAGCGGCCAATAAGCCGTGAAATGATGGTTCATTACCGGTTCCCGCTTCTAATCGGGATGGCATTTCATCGGGCATGGTGCGCAAGTCGCTGTGTGTCCCGGTTCCCCCTATAAGGTGTGGCTTGAGCTTCAGGTCGGGACGCACATAGAGTCCTCCGACACCCTGCGGGCCTAACAGATACTTATGGCCTGTGAATGCGATCATGTCAGCATCCCAAGCATGTGCATCTATATCTTCCCAACCGCAGGTCTGTGAAACATCTACCAAAACGTCTGCGCCCACGCTTTTTGCTGACTGAGAAAGTATTTTAGCATCGTTTACAGCTCCGGTTACATTGGATGCGTGGGTGAATATAACCAGTTTTGGTTTGACTTGTGTTAATGTATCTGTCCATTTATCTGGTGGGATGCGCCCTGCTTTGTCGGTATCCAGATAAGTGACATCAATAAGGCCGCACCGCTCTAATTCATAGAGCGGGCGCAGTACGCTGTTATGCTCTGCTTTGGTTGTGATGACATTGTCGCCTTTTTTGAAAGGATAGCCGAATATAGCGAGGTTTAGCGCCCAAGTTGCATTGTTGCCGAGTGCAATATGGTCATATGCTGAAATGCCAAGCATTTTGCCCATTTTCTTGCGCACTGCACCGAAGATATCAAAATGCTCTATGCCGCTTCTGCTGGCCGCTCCGGGTCTGTTCATAAGCGCCGAAGACACCGCTTCGGCGACACCGGGCGCTTTTGGCCAGCTGGTGGCGGCATTGTTCATGTAAATAAAATCATTCACGTTAAATCACACCATTTGTATGCAAAATTTCCATCGCTTTAAAATAAGCGGCTTGTACGATACCGGGACAGCGTTCAGTCGTGTTTTTCATGTTGCCTTCAATGATCTTCGTGCATATCTGGCTGCCATATTCTGCCTTAAACCATGTAGTAAACTCGGATAACATGGCCTTATATGCAGGGTCTTCCATTTCGATTTCATCGCCTTTTCCCGCAAAATACGATATGAGACAGCATCCGCCGGTCAGTGCGCCGCACGGCCCGCAGGTGTCGGAAAGACCCATATTCAGACCGCCGAGCGCACGAATCAGCCCACTGTTTTCCTCGTCCTCGGATTCAAGTGCGACGATCATGAGTATTTGCGCACATTGAAACCCTTGTGAAACCAATTTCAGCATTTGTGTAAGATCCATATATATCTCCGGCTTAGACAGGATTGTTCTTGATATGCTCAAGCTCTTCTTCAAAATCTGTGCCGAGATAATACTTCGGCGGCGTGAGATCTTCGCCATTTTGCTTTTTTTCATAACCGGCCTTGACCTTGTTGGGTGTAGCAGGCAGGTCATAGATGCGTACTCCACAAGCATTATTTATTGCATTGATCACAGCCATATGTCCGGAGCTTTGGAAGTTTTCCGAGCATCCGGATGATCCGTGCGGTCCATATGGACGCGGTGTTTCATGATACAGGATATTGAAGTCGTCCGGAATCATATCAACAGTTGGGATTCCGCAACCGACCATGTTGCCGTGCTTGTCCTCGGCATTGTAATCTTCCGATAAGGCAAATCCGATGCTGTGTGACAGTCCGCCATAAGCTTGACCATCAACGGAGAGCCGGTTTCCGATTGTTCCAACATCGGCGGCACAGGTGTATCTGAGGACTTTGGTCTTGCCTGTGGCCACATCAACTGCGACTTTGGCGATGTTAACGGCATACATAAACTCGGCATTGCGTGCGCCCTCTCCTGTATTTGGATCAAGACCCATATCCAGATCTTCGCGGTGCATTTGATTATAGTGACCACGATACCGTACAGGGATATTTTCGGTGGACATTTCATCATAAGTTCTGAAAGTGCCATCGGGTTTGCGCATCGCATCCATCAGTTTGTTGGCGGCATCAATCATGGCGTTGCCCGCCATATAATGTGAGCGACTGGCAGCAGAGAGTCCGTGTATGGGCGCACGTCCTGTATCGTTGAGTACGAGCCTTACTTTGTCGGGGGTGAGGCCGAGGGGTTTCATTGCCTGGAGTGCATGAGCCAGAACGCCGATGTCGCCGCCTTGTCCAACATCTTGCCAACAGCTGTAGCAGGCGACCATGCCGTCCGGCAGCAGCTCAACATCGAGTGCGCATTCGTCGATGACTCCTTTGGTAACCAAAAAGCCGCCCATGGAAATGCCGACCCCTACATTTTTTCCTTTCGCCTTTTCTGCTTTTGCTTCTGCGACGTATTCATCATAGTAGGGTTTTATCATATCCATCAGTTTTTTATAACTGACATAGTTTAGATAGGGTCTTGAGTTGACCGTTGTATCACCGGGTTTGGCAAGATTTTTATACCGAAACTCCCAAGGGTCGATACCTGCTTTTTCTGCCGCCATGTCGATCAGTGCTTCTGACATGGTGTAAATCTCCGGCGCACCAAAACCACGATAGGCGACATTGAAGCCATTGTTTGATGAACCGCCGCGCGCCAAGGCTTTGACATTGGGGATATTATATCCATGAAATCCGATTGAGAAATAGTTTGCAAAAGTGATGCTTGCAACAACGGTATATGCACCGTGATCCAGTGCAATATCATACTCGACTCCTAATATCTTGCCATCCTTGTCACAAGCGATACGTCCGTTAGAGTAAGATGCTGCACGCTTACCGCTCATGTGGTTGAATTCGTCATACTTTAACGTCAATGTGCAAGGGACACCGAGATTCTGCACTGCGGTAGCGACAAGTGCATATATGTTTGAGGCTATCGCATAACCAAATGAGCCGCCCGCAGGGTTGTTGATGATACGCAGTTTGTCCTCCGGTATGTCGCATGCAACGGATATTTCACTAAGAGAGTCATGCAAGGACTGTGCTTTGCATTGTATTGCCAGTGTGCCATCACCCTCATAATAACCTTGGACAGTATCCGGTTCTATCGGCAGATGTGTTTGACGTGGTGAATGGAAGCTGCCCTCGGCAACGATCGGTGCATTGTCAAAAATGTCTTCAGTGTCCTCGCCTTTAAAGAGCGGATTTTCCATGTAGAAGTTCGGCAGCGTCTCTTGAAGCTGCATGGCATTGGGCATGACCGCTTCGGGGAAGGACATATATGATGGCAGTACCTCATATTCAACTTTGACCTTTTTGGCCGCTGCGCGTGCATTCAATTCGCTGTCGGCAGCAACCAATGCGACACAGTCTCCGCGCTTGTTTACTTTTTTGCCGCAAATTATGGGGAATTCTAAAATGCCGTCGGCTTTCATGCGCTTAATGATTTGCGGTACTGGATGTAAATTGGTGCCTTTGACATCTTTGGCTGTCATTATTTTGTATACACCCGGCATTTTTTCAGCTTCGGACAGATCAATATTTTTTATTATTCCATGGGTGATATCTGAGATTATCGGTACGAGATGGGCGGTACCTTCCGGCATTTGGTGCTTAATATCATCTCCGAAGTCGGAAAGGCCGCAGACCTTTGCCAGTGCAAACGGACGTGGCAGATAGGAATCCTTGCCATAAAAAACGGAGTTGGTTGGCGGGTCATAAGTGATGTCTGTCATTGTTTTTTCGCCACACATGACAGCGGCAGCTTCCATTACCGCATCAACAAGCGGCTTGTATCCTGTGCATCGGCAGATGTTACGGTGCTTTTGGAACCAATCGCGAACCTCATCACGTGTGGGCTTTGGATTTTTTATCAGCAGTCCATAAGCGGAAATGATAAATCCCGGAGTGCAAAAACCACATTGTACACCGCCATAGGTGATCCAAGCTTGTTGGAGTGGATGTAGATTTTCCGGTGTGCCTATGCCCTCGATGGTTCTGATTGTGCTAAATTCGGGGATTGTTTTCATTTTTCTGACACAGGCACGGATCACATCGTTGTTAAGCAACACGGAGCAGGCGCCGCAGACGCCGGTTCCGCATCCGACTTTTGTGCCTGTGAGTCCCATACGGCGAATAACGGTGGCCAATGTGTCGTTTTCGGGATTGCAGAGGACTGGTCGCTCAACGCCGTTTATGGTTAAGATTATTCTTTTCAGCATGTGTAACTACCTCCCATAATTTTAGTTTCATTTTATGAATACTGCACCTTTGTATGCGACACATTTCGTTTGGCAGATATCAGACTTGGGTGTTAAAACTTGTGTATTAATAAGCCCATAAAAAGGTGCGCTGAGTAAAATTGTAGCATAGCGGTTTTTATTTTACAATTCACGTAACTATGAAAATTTTTCATTGAGCATATGACTTGAAGGAATACGGCCGATAACAGCTCAGGGTCTATATATCAAAATAATTGCGAACAAACTCAGCAAATTGTTTGCCGATATCGCTTAAATGTTTGCTGCGCTTAAATCCGACCATCATCTCACGCTTTAGCTCATTATCTAAGACAGGCAAGAGCGATATATTTGGGTCTAGTGCATAAGATTTCGCACTGTCTTGGGGGACAAAACCAACACAATGGTTGATTGATATCAGCCACCTTTGCATCTCATAGCTGTTGGTGAATATCCTTTCATTTTTGATGGCGAACATATTGGTATATAGATAGTATGGTAAATCAAATAGGTTGTCTTTGAATTTGATGAAGATAAGTTTTTGTGCAGACAAATCACTCAGTTTGATATGCGTACTATTTGCCAATGGATTGGATTTGTGTACCGCTAAAAAATAAGAATCGGAATATATCGCAATAGACTTATATTTGCGAAACATAGGAATTTGAGGAAAAAGAAGCATGTCATACTCATTTGCAGCGGCATCAAAGGATGTGATCTCTAAGTGGTCTAATTGAATGATGATGTTTGCGTGTAATTCGGAAAACGCTTTTAAGCATTGCATGAATTTTTCACTATAGTGAAATAAGCCTAAATAGAGCACAGCCCGTATATCTTGGTGCAGTGCAGCGGATACAGCATTATCTAATTCCCGCACTGAGTTTATTGCATATTCAAGAAATTTTTTGCCGCTTTCGTTTAGCGTTATTTTTTTGCCGGAGCGATCAAAAAGCAAAACCCCAAGCTCGGCTTCAAGATTTGCGATACTCTTTGAAAGTGCTGATTGGGTGATGTTGAGCATTTGTGAGGCTTTAGATAGATTTTGAGTTTGTGCAGCGGCGATAAAGTACTTTATTTGACTCAGTTCCACTTAAAAATGACCTCCGATCTTATTGCCTTGTTGCATAACAGATATGAATTATACACAATTATATCCGTTTTATCAAGCATATTGGCGGCTTGCATATTCCTTGGAGGAATATTGCTTGCAAAATCATTTCATGGTTAGGATTATTGCAATATTGAGTTTGCTATGTTAGACTGCAAGCATTCCAGAAATCCACGAAGTTCATAAAGGCGGCATTGCTTATGTGTTTCCCATACACGGCTTTTGCCACAGTTTTGCCGCCGAGAACTCCGACAAATCACGCACACGAAAGTTACGAAATACGAAGGTTTATGACTTGAGTGTTCTTGAGTATTATTTTTAAAAGATATGACGCATGGCCATTACGATTGCCGTGCGTATTTTTCGATGGGTATTTCTAAAATGCTATACCAAAAGTTGCTACCTGTATACACTGAATTTTCAGCGCTGTTCATCAAAAAAATTTGCTTTGTGAAAGGACGGAAATTATGAATATCTCACGACTTGTTTTGAAAATCAATGGGGTCGAGCGGACGGTTGTTTGCGATCTTGAAAAGGACAATCTCGCTGTTGCTTTGCGCCGCATGGGGCTCACCGGTGTAAAAGTAGGCTGCGGCACAGGAGTATGCGGAGCATGTTCTATACTGCTCAATGGCAAGGTCGTTCGTGCTTGTGTGCGGAAGATGAAGACTGTTGAGCAGTACTCTGAAATTACGACAATTGAAGGGATTGGAACACCACAACATTTGCATCCGCTCCAACAGGCTTGGATTACTTATGGTGGAGTGCAGTGCGGATTTTGTACGCCGGGATTCATCGTGTCCGCTTATGGACTGCTTATGGAAAATATTTCCCCGACGCGTGATGAAGTGCGTGGTTGGTTCCAAAAGCATCGTAACATCTGTCGCTGTACGGGATACAAGCCGTTAGTTGACTCTGTTATGGCCGCTGCTGCGGTGATGCGCGGTGAAAAGACAATGAAAGACATCACTTATGACTTTGATGGTGAAACGGATATCTATGGGTCGTCTCATCCGAAGCCGACGGCGCTTGCGAAAGTCTGCGGTCTTGCCGATTATGGCGATGATGTGAAGCTTCAGATGCCGGAAGGCACACTACACTTGGCTGCGGTCATATCCGAAGCGCATCATGCAAAGATCATCAGTATTGATACATCCGAGGCAGAGGCTATGCCCGGCGTGGTCAAGGTGATGACGGCCAAAGATGTCAAAGGCAGCAATGGTATCAATGTGCCGAACTTTACGCCGCGTGTCAAGGGTGATGGTATGGCACAACTGCCAATTATGGCCGCTGAGAAAATCCGTCAGCGCGGTGAAGCGGTTGCGTTGGTCGCCGCAGAAACCGAGGAACAGGCACGTGCTGCTGCGAAAATGGTAAAGCAGAATCTTGAATTACTGCCCGCCTATATGACATTCCCCGAAGCGGTCATGCCGAATTCGGTGCAGTTGCATGACCACATGCCGAATTACTATATGATGCAGCCGCTATTTAAAGGTGAGGTCACAGACGAGGTATTTGATGATGCGGCGTTTGTTGCCGAGGGTAGCTTTTATTCACAGCACGAACCGCATTTGCCGATTGAGCCGGACGTTGTGCAGGGATATTATGAAGCCGATGGTACATTAACGCTTTTGTGTAAAGCGCAGGCGATAGACGAAGCGCGAGATTGCTTGAGTGCCGGTTGCGGTATTCCGAAAGAAAAAATCCGCATAATCATGAATCATTCCGGCGGCTCTTTTGGGTATTCTGTCAACGCAAACACATATGGGCTTGTGGCGACGGCTGTGCAGAACTTGGGTGTACCTTGTACGCTTACGCTGAGCTACGATGAGTTTAACCGCATGACCGGCAAGCGTTCTGCTGCATTTTCAAACGGACGGCTTGCCTGCGATAAAGATGGAAAGATAATCGCTGCACAGTATGATGCTGCGCTTGATCATGGTGCATATACCAGTATTGCCGGACATATCTTTGCAAATCTTGTCTCAGTGGCATACCACGGATATAATGTACCCGCAGTCAAAGCCCTTGCACGCGGTGGGGCGACAAACCACTCGTTCATCACGCCATACCGCGGCTTCGGCTCTCCGGAGATTTTTACAATGAGCGAAGCGCTCATGGATATGCTTTCAGAAAAATCCGGAATCGATCCATTTGAGTTCCGCAAGCGGAATCTTGCCAAGCCGGGTGATACCAATATCAATAGTGCTCCATTGTATGACTATGAAGTGTATCCGAAATTGTTAGACAAGATAGAGCCTGCATACAAGCAGTACAAATCAGAGGCGCAAGCGGCGCAAAAGGAAGGGCGGCATGTCGGGGTCGGTTTGGCAATGGGTGGATTTCTTACCACGATCGGTATGCATGAAAAAGCCAAAGTTGCGCTAGAGCTCAATCCGGACGGCAGTATTACGCACTACAACACATGGCAAGATGTCGGTCAAGGCGGTGACATAGGCACATTAACTCACACCGTCAAGGCTCTTGCGCCGCTTGGAGTAAAGGCCAGCCAAGTCAAGCTTGTAATGAATGACAGCAAAGAATGTCCGGATACCGGGCTTTCCGCAGCGTCACGTTCCCATTATATGGCGGGCAATGCAACGCTTAATGCCGCCGAGCAGCTTATGGATGCCATGCGCAAGCCGGACGGAACATACCGCACATATGCGCAGATGGTAGCCGAGGGCATTGCGACCAAGTATGTCGGGCATTATGATCAGATGCACCGCAACCTTCCGCCCGGAATTGATCCGAACACCGGGCATGGTGAAAAGAATGCGGATTATATGTATAGTGCAAATGTGGCACTGGTTGAGGTAGATGTGGATACCGGCAAGACGCAAGTTTTGCGCTACACTTGTGCCGCAGATGTCGGAACATTGGGTAACAAACTTGCGGTTGAAGGTCAGGCCTACGGCGGCTTATCACATAGTATAGGTTTTGCATTAAGTGAAGACTATGATGGGTCGGATAAACATGGAAATATGGCGGCATGTGGTGTCCCGACGATAGACATGATCCCGGATGATCTGGAACTCATATTCCAAGAAACGCCACGTCCGTTTGGGCCGCACGGTTCTTCCGGCTGCTCAGAGGTGTTCCAGTGCTGTAACCATATGGCGGTAATTAATGCAATAAACCATGCCTGCGGTGTTCGGATATATGATTTACCCGCAAAACCGGAAAAAGTCAAGGACGGTTGGATACGAAAGCAACGCGGAGAAGACCTTACCCCGGATAAGTACTATCTGGGCAGCGATTTTGAAGAAGAGCTTGATTCTATCCGTACCAATCCTATATAATACACAATGCGGGGGAGAAATAAAACTCCCCCGCATTAGTTAAAACAAGGGGACAATAGAGTTCTATGAAACTTTCCGAGACCATGGCAATTGTTGAAAACTGCTTTCACGGTGAACCGGCAAGCTGCTCATATAGTTGCCCATTTAATTTTGATACACGTGCATTCTTGGGAAAAGTTGCAAAAGGAAAATGGGTGGCGGCGTATAAGGCGCTTCGTAATGCCGTTGTGTTTCCGGTGGTGGTTTCGCGGCTGTGTCCTGCGCCGTGCAAGTCGAGGTGTCAATATGTAGGTTTGGGTAATGAAGCGATCGAGATGCCGCTTATCGAACGTGCGGTCATTGCTCATGCAAAGAAAAAAATTGCCGAAAAATATGTCATTCCACCGAAAAATCAAAGCATTGCTGTTGTCGGCGCAGGTGTCTCCGGACTTGCCTGTGCACTTGATTTGGCGCAAAAAAAATATGCGGTCACAGTATTTGACTCAAATAATGATTGGGGCGGTACCTTGCGCAGACACGATGATTTTGAATTATTTGATGAGGATTTTGCAGTGCAATTCGGGGCGGTAGATTTGACATGGCAATTTAACAGTGAAGTAAAAAATCTGGATGCACTTGCGCAATTTGATGCGGTATATCTTGCAACCGGTAAAGGGGGCGAGGATTTTGATCTTTTGGGCAGTTATGATCCGGTACTTTGCACCACATCTCAGGTGCGGATATTTATGGGCGGTGAACTTGTCGGTGCGGAGCTCATGGGTTCTATTGCTATGGGGACTGTTGCGGCTCGGTGTATTGAGGCTTTTTTGCAAACCGGTAAGGCAGATTCGGCAGTTACCGCAAAAGAAGATTGCTCACGGTATGTAGTGCGTACGTGTGCAGAAAACATTTCTCGCATCGTGCCTGAATCGGGGTGCGAATATAGCGAAGATGAAGCGATGCATGAAGCGGCACGCTGTATGCAGTGTGACTGTTCTGTGTGTATAGATTCGTGTGAGATGCTCGGCAGTTTTCGCAAGAAACCTAAAAAAATTGCAACAGAAGTCTATACAGATACGCAGATCAGTGCGACATTTTCATCGCACACACTCACACGACAGACCTATTCATGTAACATGTGCGGACATTGCCAATCGGTCTGTCCGGAGGGGATAAACATGGGTGCGCTTTTTGCCATGTCCCGGCGCAATAGGTTCAGTACCCGAACAGCGCCTTACGCTTTGCACGACTTTTGGCTTCGTGAAATGGACTTTAACACCACAGATGCAACTTTTGTTGCTGCACATGATGAAAAATGTACGCATGTATTCTATCCCGGCTGTCAGCTTGGTGCACATAATCCTGAACATGTGCTGAGCGCATATGAGGTTTTGAACAAAAAATTTGACTGCGGTGTATATTTAGGGTGCTGTGGAGCACCTGCATTTTGGGCGGGGGATGATGAGCGGTTACATGCGAATATGGCGCATATACGTAAAACTGCGAAAACGCTCGGAGATCCTGTGTTTGTTTTTGCCTGTGCAACTTGCGAGATGATGTTTGCCGAACATCTACCGGAGATAGAGCGCACATCTGTGTATAAAGTTCTGGCAGATGATACGGAACTAAAGACTCAAAGCGAATTTTCGGATATGTGTGTGTTTGACCCATGCGCCGCACGAGATAATGATGATATGATGAATGCGGTACGCACACTCACCAAATCTGCCGGAATCAATATTATTGAGCTGCATGAGCGTAATCAGTGTTGTGGATATGGTGGATTGGTATGCGGCGGGAATCCAAAAATGTTTGAAAAAATTGCCGGTGTACGTGCGGCAATGTCAGACAAACCCTATGTTGTTTACTGCGCTCATTGTCGAGAGGTATTTTTGACACATGAAAAAAATTGTGTGCATATACTTGATATTGCGCTCAATCTGTCGATGAACACTGAAGTACCGGCGATATCCGAGCGCCGCAAAAACAGTTTATATGTGAAAGCGGTGCTGATGAAGGAGTTGAAACAAGAAGTGTATGAACCGATCGTGCAACCTTGGGCGTATATAAAGCTTGTCATCGAAAAAGGGTTGGCAGAAGAGATAGATCAAAAGCTTATTTCTGAGGACGACCTGAAAGAAACCGTGTGGTGTGCCGAATCAACCGGAGATAAATTTGTCGATGAAGCAGATGGGAGTATCGTGGCATGTCTTGTTCGCCGGGTACTGACATATTGGGTGCAGTATAAGCCCTTGCCGGACGGATCGTTTGAGATATTAAATGCGTACTACCACAGAATGAGATTTACAGGAGCGGGAGGGTGAATATGAAAAATATAAAATGTGCCCGCTGTAATGAATATCTTGTATTGAAAAAAACCGTATTTGACTACATGGGACGTAGCTTTACGCATGAAGTGCCTTGCTGCCCTAAATGCGGCAAGGTGTTTATTCCACCGGAGCTTGCGATGGGCAGAATGGCCGAAGTGGAGGAACAGCTTGAAGATAAATAGCGATGCGGGTATCATAAAAAAGACGCTCAGCGTTTGTCCGGTCTGCTTAAAAAGGATTGATGCGGATATTGTCCGGTGCGGCGATGAATATTTTATGGATAAGCGTTGTGATGTGCATGGGGCATTTTCGACTGTTGTTTGGCGTGGCAATAATACCGATTTTAAAATATGGGATCAATATACTGTACCTCAAGAAATGCATATTCCCGAATGTCCCACCGGTTGCGGACTTTGCTTCGGGCATAGGCAAAAAACCTGCTGTGCGTTGGTCGAGATTACTCATCGTTGTAACTTGCAGTGTCCAATTTGCTTTGCCGAGGCCTCTGGCAGAGGTGCAACAGAACCGTCACTTGATGAGCTGTATAAAATTTTTAAAAACCTTGTGTCTGGTGGGAATACCTTTGTGCAGCTTTCCGGAGGGGAACCTACAGTGCGAGATGATTTGCCGGACATTATTGCTGCGGCAAAAGAGGCGGGTTGCGATACAATTCAGCTCAATTCCAATGGCATTCGTTTGGGTGCTGATCCGGATTTTACAAAAAAGCTAAAAAAAGCCGGACTGAGTTTTGTCTTCATGCAGTTTGACGGTACGGATGATGCGATATATAAAAAGCTGCGTGGTGCGAAATTGTTTGATGCGAAATGTGCGGCCATCCGTGTATGCGGTAAAAATCTACTCGGCATTACGCTCGTTCCAACGATTGTGCCGAGGGTGAATGATTTTAATATTGGAAGCATCATCAAATTCGGGCTAAAGCATTCGCCGAGCGTGCGCGGGGTTCATTTTCAACCCATAAGCTATTTTGGGCGTTATCCGAACACCCCATCAAATAGAGATAGGATCACCTTGCCGGAGATTTTGTGCGCAATTGAGCGGCAAACAAAGGGGGACTTTGCCATACATGATTTTGTCTCGTCTGCATGTGACCACCCGCGCTGCGGTTTTCATGGTGACTTTGCAGTTCTGCCGGAGATGCAGGTGATGAAATTGACTCAGCAAAGAGTTTCAAGTTGCTGTGATACACCCGATGCGCACATAAGAAATCGCAACTTTGTTGCACGGCGATGGAAACGGCCTGATGAAACGGATGAAAATACTGACATGGATATGGGCATAGACATGGGCATAGAAATGGATTATCGGGATATGAATACATTCCTCAATCGTGTAAAAACGCATGGCTTTACAATCAGCGCAATGGCATTTCAAGATGCGTACAATCTTGATATCGAACGGCTTCGACAGTGCAGTTTGCACGTGGCGCATGATGGGAAGATTGTACCTTTTTGTGCACAGTATCTGACGGCAGCGGTGTTATGAGTACTTATGAATCAATGCACCCCGGAGGATTGCGCCTGACGGATCGTGCCGCACGGATTGCAGCGCTATCGTTCGGAATGAAGCTACTGGATATCGGGTGCGGTACCGGGGTGTCGCTTGAGTTGCTTGAACACAAATTCGGGATTATCCCATATGGGATAGACTTGTCGGAGCGCTTCATTCAGATGGCGAAGCGAAGGTTGCCGGAAGCTGTGCTGATCGTAGGCGATGCGACATATCTTCCGTATGAAGATATGTCCTTTGATGTAGCAGTCTGTGAATGTATGCTGTCGTTGCTGACAAATCCTACATCGGCGATTTTAGAGGTGTGCCGTATATTGCGGACTGATGGGACACTTATCGTGTCGGATATTTGTGGTCGGGACGATGCGGACACAGTGAAAAGAATGTGCTCCGAGGCAGGTTTTGATGTGACACATTTTGAGGAACATAGGGCAGCTTTGATTACTTATGCTGTGGAGATGCACGATGCGGGTGCAGCGCTTTGCGGAGATGTCAATAATGCGACATATTATCTTCTGATAGGCGAAAAGAGGTGACATGTGAAAATCACACCGCTAGATCAATGGATGTGCGCAAAAACCGGGTTGTCTGAGCTTACGTTGGATACGCTAAGTGCGTATCAGCTCCGCAAACTGGATGAAGCTATAAAATATGCAAAAAAACACAGCAAATTCTATCGTGAGCATTTGTGCGGATTAAGTGAAATCAAGTCGTATTTGGATTTTGAGCATCTGCCCTTTACTGTACCTGAAGATATTTTGCAAAATCCCAATGCTTTTTTGTGTGTACCACTGGACGACATTTCACGGATTGTAACGCTAGGTACATCCGGCACGACCGGCAAGAGTAAGCGCATATTCTTTACTGCGGAAGATCAGGAGCTGACGGTGGATTTTTTTCATCATGGAATGTCCACTTTCACATCTTCGAAAGATCGAGTGCTGATATGTATGCCGGGACGGTCTCCCGGTGGTGTATGTGATCTTTTGGAACGCAGTCTCAATCGTTTAGGTGCTGTCGGGCGGATTTTTGGATCGCTGGAAGATTATCATGATGCGGCACGTGTGCTTTTGGAATTTTGCCCGGATGTTTTGGTCGGGATGCCTGCACAAATGTACAGACTTGCACAAGAAACAGCAGGTCGCTTTCGCTTGAAAAGTGTGCTGCTTGCATCGGACTATATCCCGCCTGCTTTTGTACACACAATTGAACATGCTTGGGCGTGTCAAGTTTTTACACACTATGGCCTGACCGAAACAGGTTTGGGCGGTGCGGTTTCGTGTGATGCTCATGCAGGGTATCATATGCGAGAGTCCGATTTGTATTTCGAAATTATAGACCCTATGACCGGACGAGCGCTGCCTGATGGGGCATATGGCGAAATTGTTTTTACAACGCTCAATCGCCAAGCAATGCCACTCATTCGATACCGTACCGGTGATATGTCGCAGATTCTCCCGGCCCCTTGTATATGCGGCAGTGCCATACGCAGGTTTGACCATATCACAGATCGGGGGATTGCAAAATGCATAAATTTGCCATGATTATACTTGCTGCCGGACTTTCTCGGCGCATGGGCGTGTTTAAGCCACTCTTGCCGGTAGGGGGGGAGCCGGCAATTTTGCGGTGTGTGCAGACGGCAAAAGCCGCCGGAGTTGCTGACATTATCGTGGTCACCGGGCATTGCAAGGCAGAATTGGAGGATATACTGTATAAAAATGTACCTGATGCGCATGTTGTACATAATGATGCGTATCAGGACGGTATGTTCTCGTCTGTTCAGGCGGGTATTAAGTATTTGCCTGATGATATTGACGGCGTTTTCCTGCTGCCAACAGACTGTTGTGCTATCTCATCGGAAGCGCTCGTAAAACTGATGGGAATGTTTGCGAAAGGGGATACAGTATCGGTGATCCGTCCGAAATTCGGTGAGGGTCCTCGCGGGCATCCTCCGCTGATTCCGGCGCAATTTATTGATGCGCTCCGCTCATATGACGGTGCAGATGGATTGAAAGGGTTTCTCCGAGCGCTGCCGACTGTGGAAATAGAAATGGCCGATCCGGGTGTGTGTTTGGATATGGACACACCGGAGGATTATGCAAAGCTCCTTGCGCATCTTGGATTTTCGGCTTATCCGACTGTGGAACAAAGCTTGGAGATTCTGGAGCGGTACAATACGCCGCCGGATATAATAGCGCATGGGCGCGGTGTGGCAGCGCTTGCGCTTAAAATTGCAAATTTAATGATGGAACGTAGAGCGACAACACTTGACACAGCACTCTTGGAGTCGGCATGTCTGCTGCACGATATCAAGAGGATGGAGCCGAATCATGCGCAAGCCGGAAAGGAATTTTTTCTCAAGATGGGGTATCCGGCGCTTGCGGTGCTTATAGCGGCTCATATGGATTTGTCCGATGCCGTGACGCAGATCATGGAACCTGAACTGCTGTATCTGTCGGACAAGCTCTTTAGGCAAGGTAAGGTCACCAGGCTCTGTGATACCATGCGAGAGTTGGCATCAAAATTTTCGGAGAATCCCGAGGCGCTTCATCGGGCAACAGTGCGCATGAAACATGCTCAAGTGATATTTAAGTTGCTGGAAGAGGACTATGGGATAACTGAGGATACTGTTTGGGGATTACAAAGCGCAGATGAATTGAGAATTGAGAGAGGGAAATGAAAAACCCGGCTCAGGCCTTAAGTTCTCAATTCTTCTCTCTCAATT
>Ga0123355_10003305_pt1 | contig 23069 bp, 13 predicted proteins | sample TergutEmb28metaG_3_FD_89872 | JGI IMG/M metagenome (GOLD analysis project Ga0123355, IMG submission 89872) | Embiratermes neotenicus P1 segment gut microbial communities from Petit-Saut dam, French Guiana - Emb289 P1 | ecosystem: Host-associated > Arthropoda: Insects > Digestive system > Gut ... | reverse complement strand
ATACTCCCTGAGGATGGTCTATGTTGACCGAAACATGTTGGAGATTTTAATAGTAATATAATATCTTTTAGTGTATTTTAATAATAAAACATTGTGCAATAAGCTGGATATTCAAAATAATATCCGTTTAGAGTTAACTTGACACATATACATGTTATGACAGAGTTTATTTATTCGTGTATTGCTTAATCCGCCTGCAGTTCCAAATACTCCGCAATTTATGATTGCTTATTGTGTAAAAATATGTGAGAAAAACTTATCAATGAAAGGTGGAATGAAAACTGCGTGGAGAAAACTTTACTGAAACCGGCTTCAGTGTCGTAAAAACTCCCCGTCCTTTATATTCTATGTGCACTAAAATACAGATATTTGAAAAGTGGGTCGCTGAAAACTAGACGCTTTCGAAAAATTGCGAAAATAGACTATTAGCTTCGTCACGTCTGTCTGTCCTTCCATCTGTCCGTCTTTCTCTCCGCATGGAACTCGGCTCCCACTGGGCGGATTTTAATGAAATATAGTATCTGAGTATTTTTCGAAAATCTGTAGAGAATATTCAAGTTTAATTAAAATCTGACAAGAAGAGCGGGAACTTTGGATGAAGACCAATATACATTTTTGGTCATATCTCTCTCATTTCTTCTCAGAGTGAGAAATATTTCGGACAAAATCTGTAGAGAAAATCAAAACATACGTTTTATTGCCAATAATTAACTCCCCCCCCCGAAATTCGTGCCGTTTATGAGATAATGTGGAAAAATATTGTAGAGTCGGGCAGGCCACAGATGTAAATATGGCGCATGCGCATTGTCTAGTGGATAATTAAGGCTACTAGCACACACTCAGAATGTGTAGTACTTACTGCCTGTCCACTGCAGCAATGGTTGCACGAACAGGCCTCAATATTACGTATTACGTACATCGCCTTTCCTTATAATAATAAGAAGAAGAGCTCATAGAATATTTAAAATTCATGGAAACTACGTTTTATGCCCCGATGAAAGGGGATTTAAAGAAGTGTACGTGTGATTTTGCCGAAAATAACGGAGCAGCAGAGAATAACTGGTGGATGTGATTTATACGTAAGCACTCGTGTATAATTCTGCATTCACCAGGACCCACTTCAGTTACCAGGTCCAGGCGATTCAATCGTCCACAAGGGTCAAGCTTTATCTCCTATGAGGGCTTATAGAAAATCAGAAACATGTTTCAGACGAGACTGGTGAGCAGACCTGAACGAAAAGACATATCTGATACTCCAGAACAGCAGCAAGAAAGAGACTAATTGGACAAGGAAGGGAAACAAGAAGTACGTATATCTTCCATAAGCCATGAAAATAGCTTTTCTGAAATTCGTTCTGCCAAGGAAGCACAGCGTATTTACAAGCCGAGATATCCTTGCCAGATGTGTGAATATTGCTAAACTGAACAGCGAAGAGATGACTGGACACATTGCTGGCAATGTTAACTGTGGAGGGACAAGTCGTGCCAGCGTTACAGTGGACATGGATCCTGTTTCTGTGACGAATGTTTTGATCGAACCTTCTTAGTAGCGTGAGGATTTTTTGACCGTGCATCTTCCTCATGAAGTAATTTGAAATGCCAACTTGATGCAACAAGGTAATTTTATTTATGTGTTCTTAGCTCGACATGTTTCGGGTATATATGCCCATCATCAGGCGCATTAGATGTTGAGTAGCAGCATATGGTTTTCTGCACCGAGTTTTTGGATAGGTGGTGGTCTTGAGAGCCCCTGCCCAGGTGGTGTGTACGTTGCGGATGGTGCCGTGCACCAACCGCACCGTACACACAACCTACGCAGCGGCTCTCAACACCACCACCCATCCAAAAACTCGGTGCAGAAAACCATATGCTGCTACTCAACATCTAATGCGCCTGATGATGGGCATATATACCCGAAACATGTCGAGCTAAGAACACATCAATAAAATTACCTTGTTGCATCAAGTTGGCATTTCAAATTACTTCTTAGTAGCCTTGTATTCTTTTTGTCTGTCAATTATCCGCTTTATTCGGTTGCCTCAGCCAAGAAGACTAAATGACCTTTCTTATTCCCTTACAAGTTTTAAGGTGGATCGATATAGTTCAATAGCTCGTTCTTTCTAACAGCTATACAACAATTTAATATCTCCAACAAAACATTCTGTACATGTTTCTTTATTGCATAGCGTATTTCAGCCATGTTCTTTGCCCTGCTTTTCCCTACACAAACTTACTTTAAACTACAGCCGTGCTTTAATTTTGAGCTTATAATTTCTTTTAAAATTGTACATGTGATAGACGGAAGTGATTTTTCCTTTCAAGCCATTTCAGATATTATTTCAGACGTGTTGAAATATATGATATTGTCTACCGTAATTGTTACATAGCTCAAGGGGTGGTCATTATTTGAAATCAATATTTGAATAAGCTAAGGGATGGACTATCGATACTAGGCATTACAGGAAACATAGAACACGATAACAAGGTGTTATTGTAGTACAGGCTATCGCAGCTTGGTTAGGTACGCAGCCATGCTTCCTGCTGACAATGATGGTTGTGTCCTTTGATATGTGTGGCGGTATTATTCGAAATAGCGTAGTTATTTTCATAATGCATGTCACCGCTCCGCATTCATCCGCTCTCTGTTGCTACCAACAGATTCTCTATTCCAGTTGAGATATGCAAATTTGAGGCCTAAATCATAACTCGTCGTCGACGGTGTTGCCTTGACACTCCTGTCTGTTTTTTTTTTTTTGATCGTCGCTTCTGCCTTTTGTTTGGCGAATACGAACTGCTTCCCATTGCTATAAAAAGCCACAGAAATATTTTTTTCAAACTTCTAGACTATAGTCATACTCTATAAATACTGTAAAGCAATAAGTGTTGACGTTGTTCCATATTTTAATTCTGTGTGCCGGTTCTTCATGTTTGCGAATGTAAACGTAGACTATCTGCCCTGTGTTGGTTGGTTTGTGTGTGTGTGTTTGTAGCGTGTAATTTATATGTGGAATTGAGAAGCACCGGCTAGGGAGACTGTGAACCATTAATCACTCCAGATAACAGACACGATATATAGGACATAACTCCTCCCCTCTGCTCCGCTCTGCAACCAACCCCGCACGACCATGGAAATGACAGTCGTTGGAAACCGACGATGTCCTCTGGTGGAGCTACGCTGTGTATCCAGTCTGCTTTGGTAATTACATGAATAGCTGTCTCGGAGTTTTCGTTAGTCGAGGCGATTCTGGCTCATCTTCCTGCAGATCAATTTCTTTCTCTGCCATTTACCACGACAGTTGTCATGCAGTGACCTCCTGACTCGCGCTCTGTTCTTAAGTCTAGCTGTCGTTAAGATCTGCATAAAATATATAAAAGTACACAAAAATTTGAAGAATCTATCGTTATTTTTTCCCTAGGTTGTCACTGGTGCTTGTGGGTTGGACATGTAGCACGCATGTCGGCTATGAGAAATACTTGTTCTCATAATATTGTAGCCCCAAGTTCTCCAGAAAGAAGTAACATGGAAGACGACTACACAAATGTGAGTCTGAAATTATCACGGTTTTGAAAGGAATGGGATAAGTTTTGTGGTAATAAACTTTCATGTCCATTGAATACAACATTTCTTAAACAGCTGTGCATTTATGAACTTTTCAATGTAAAACGTTCATCAGAGGAGTTTGTGAACCTTCGAGTGATGGGTGTCTGAATGCTTGGAGTCTGTGTGCGGCGCCCTCAATCCATCTTCCTAGCATAGTTCTTAGGCACAGCGGAGGAACTACATACATTTTACCACATACACAGGTGTAGTTATAGACAACAGAGGTGTCATAATTATTTGTGACTCTCAATTCAAATTCATATCCAAGTTCATGAATGCCTCTTTAGAGCGCAATCGCCTTTGTCTTCGTTAAGGAGCTGATATTCCCTCACCTAGCCAAATGTTCTATCATGTGCGTGATCAGAATTATAGCTCATCATCGGACCCTCTCTCGAGCCGGATGAATGTCGTCCACATTCTCAATTCCCTCTTACTTACGATCTGTGCGAATTCTATCCTCCCATCTACGCCGATACCCTTCAAGTAAATTCTCCCATTCATATTTTTCAACCAAAATTTTGTGTTTATTTTTCATGTATCCAATGTGTGGGAAAGAAGAAGAATCCAGACTTCTTAAACTTGACAGTAATCTATCCTGATTTTTTCATCTCTTCCGTAGGGTTTATGATACTGCGATGAATGGGTATACTTGAGGTGGCATTTCTTCAGCATCAGACTTAACGTTTGTTCCACTCTGACGGGCTAAAATGGGAGAAAAATAATAGTGTAATCTCTGCTTTTAGTTATCACACACTATTTTTTTTTTGCCGAGTGTCTTGCATCGTACAAAAAATGGGATGTGTAATGATTCACTGTTAATTCATATTGTGAATTTCGTCTCGCGAGAACGTAAAATCGATTCGCCTGAGACGAGCTTTCGACCGTGTTTTATGGCCCTAGCAGTGTCTAAGATGCATTGTGTCACTGCGTCCAAGTAACGGCTGTAATGTGTGCAGGCGGACCGCCGTATCCACGGGTAATACGTTCCAGACCTAATGCGGTTACGTGAAACCGCGGATAATACCGAACGCTATATATAACGTCATATAACGTCATATTCGTGTAACATACGTAAATACGGTAAAGTTTAATTGATAAATTACTCACAGTAAGACATTACCAACATTAAGTAAAGCAATAAAAATTATACTGTACACTACATTGTACATTTAGTGTGTACTCTCTCTCTATCTCTCTCTCGTACGTATGAAAGTAAGGGATTCTGACGTTTTAGCCTCATACTCAAGAGACGATAGAGCAATGAAATTCTTTCTTTGTTCCTCATCACTTCACGAATGGAAGATTCGTTCTTACCATACAACCTGGCAATCTCCGCGTACGATTTTTTTTCTGTTTCCATCATATCCAGTATTTTAACTTTCTCACTAATGGAAAGGACATCACGTTTTCTGTTAGGCTTAGAAGGACTGCCAGCATCACTGCTGTTACGCTTTGGGGCCATTATTAGGTAAATAAGTCTGAACACAAACACTGCGATAACGCGGCAACTAATTCGAACAGCGAGAACGCTAGAAACAGAATGGTGGCAAGTTTGCGGGGAAGCGTGGGTACGGGGACAAAGGGAGATGAATCAAATACTGGGCGCGTTTGGGCTGCTGGATTTCACCATGTTAGGGCCCGTTCTCACTGGGCGCGCGTTTTGAAACTTATGAACCTTTTATTTCTTTAATTTTCCAATTTTTTTTCGGGCCGCGGTAAACCGCTGATACGGGGGTCCGCCTGTATAGTGTATTGACAACAGAAATTGAGGAGAATTTGGGAATCAAATCATATGACTTCTGGTGTGAACATTGGTAAGTGACAGAGAACCGGTTTCAGAAAGAACTCTTAGAAACAGCTGCACTAAAATTCAACATGAATGTCACTGGATTAAATACTGCTATTTTCCGAAACGTCCAGACCGGCTTTGGGGCTCTATTATTTCTCTGTTTGGCCGTACCGGGGCCTCTTTCTCCGAAGTAAAGCTGTCGGGCCCTGAGGGTGACCACACATCTCTATCTAGCGAATAGTTGAAGAATGCGTAAGCTCCGCCTCTCATTCTCCCTGAGTACCTTCATGGCGTGTGTGTGGAAAGCTTTAACTCAATAAAATACACCCAGTTGTGTTTTAAACTCCATAAAGAAGGAAAGAGTAAATCATCAATCAAAACACAACTTATATTCTGAATATTCTTATAATAAAACCCAACGTGATGCACTATTTCTCAAATTTATTTTGATAAAGAACTCCACATGTCTCGGACACATCTACTGCCCATCATCAGGCGTCTCAACACTGTATACACACCAGTAGGTATTTGTCATGCTAGATATGTTGACTGTCTGCTAGCGAGGTCAGGATGGAATTGTACTGCTGTGTACACAGTGTTGAGACTCTGATGATGGGCGGTAGATATGTCCGAAACATATAGAGTTCTTTATCAAAATAAATTTGAGAAATAGAGCATCTCGTTGGCTTTTATTACACGAATATATGACGATGCACGGTCCTCTGAATGTCGAATGTCAAATTATATTCTGAATATAAATTGTATTTTGACTGATTTATTGTTTTTATGTTGTTCCTGAGTTTATAACACAACGGGATGTCTTTTGTTAGGTTAATATCGGCCAGTCAAGCCTATCATCCTACCAATGGATGAAAGAACATAAGATACAAAGTATTAAAATGTAATGTTAATAGAATATAAGATTTGTTTTGAATGACGATTTTTATTCATTTGTTTGGACAGCTTTACCTTCTTGTCACTAAATTAGAACGTGGCAAGTGTGTGATGCTCCTGGCAGGAAGACCCTTTCCATATTGTGGACGATATATCTCATTTCTAAGAACCGTCAATTTCAATAATTGATTTTGGATATATATTTCTTTACTCTTGCGATTCGGACGTTAAAATTTTATCTCCTAGACAAAAATAACACGATAAATCCAGTGGTTCTACAGAACAGACTGAGCCTTAATCTCCATAGTTCCTCGCATCCATTTTGCCAGCTTCCAGTGCTGTTGAGCTCCCTTAGCAGCACGCCGTGACGTACACAAACTTTACACATTTGTTGCGTTTCTTCACAAATCTCCTCCCTTCAATATTTCTTATCTTTGAAATAAGGTAATCCTGATTTCGCTAAAACTGGAACAGGCCTGGACAGGTACAGATCTGAAGCACAGAAGCAATAAAACTTGTTCGTATTCGGTACAGATATTACTGTGCTCGACGCGCGGGTTTCACTTTCAGATCGCCGAGACGAACCTTGTATCGCAGCTGGTAATTTAATAAAGTGGATGGAGATAGAAATCACCGATTTATGAGTAAGTTCTAACAAATACGACGAGCACGGGCATAGAGAAGTTTATTTCCTCTGGCAATAAATTATTACTCGAGAAAAATGTAGCAAAGTAAAACACTCACTTGGATACTATTGCATAATCAGTTTTCCCTGAAGCCATTGTATAACAACAATGCATATGAGATCCCTTTTACCGGTATTCATAGGAAGTTATCATGATATGGGCAGCGCTTCCCTTTACACCCCCTGCTGTGATGTCACTGATGCTTGTATGAAAGGGAGGATTTGAAAGTGGGTCATGGCGTCATATTGTGCTGCTAGATGTTGCACACGTATGAGATGATTCCGTTCCAACCGCCACGCCCCCATCCAACATTACATCCATCCGGTTTTATTAAATCATACGTATTGTTCCTAAATTTTTTGTTCTATTCATGTCCGTTTCAGCATATTTTTATTTCGGAAACTGACGCAATTTGTTATGAATTACAAATTGTATGCTGTTTTTTTCTGCAAGTTAACCCGCAACGCATTTCGCACTGCCTGACATTTATAGCTCTACGTTAAATGTGCCTGTCTGTCTGAAATAGAGCACTCCCGTTTTTCTGGTGTGTGAGTAGTGGGTCGCTCGCCGCTCATGAAATATGTATGCTAACTCTTCCCTATCTGATTTCTGTCGGTGCTAAATTCGATGTAATTTCAATTACACTTAATAATTCAACACCATATGAGTGTTCAGTTTTAAGTTTAGCAGTTTCAAGACGATATTGGATTTTCGCACAGAAGGTTTAAGGTTCAAAACTTAGAGGGTGACAATTTTTCCTACCGTTTCTGACAAAGCTTCTGTGATCAGGGAGCCATCTAGTTTCTATACGCCTATTTTGTCGTTCCGTCACTGGAGTCAGAATAGAAATGTGTTCCTGTACCAATGAAGAAGGGCGTCGCGGACTTTATTTTTCTTATGAAAGGTCTTAATGGTTGTGACGCCATGTCATATCACTGGAGATTTCAATCAAGGTCAACATCGCTGTAATAACGTCATATCTTTCACTTTTTGTATAAAGTGAATCAGCAGTTAAAATATTCACACTCCTATCTAATTTGTAAATATTTGTTCAAAATTAACAAAAAGCGGGAGTGTTGCAACAATGAGTATGGGCCTGGCTGTTCAGAAGGTTTGTGTCAGTATATGGTATTTAGTATTTGCAATAAGTGGCCTTATGTAGCTTCAGCTACTGCGATCATCTTTAAATGTGTTCTAATATAATGTAATTTTTGCTTTTGTTAATGCTTTATTTATTTATTTATTTATTTATTTTTGTTTTAATTCCGCTGTACATTTCGATTCTACTACGGATCGTCGTGAGGAGGTTCGGTGGTAGCCAATTACCGATGAGAAATTATACACTATGCACTTTTTATTTTAATAATTGTCTGGTTTACGTCATATCATCTGTGGATTGTAGGGTGGAAGGTACTGTGGAAATTAAAGCAAGACTGTGTAGATGATTTTATACTTGTGTGTGAAACAGACAAGTTAGTCGATTAAGATTTTGTGATTACTGATTCATATGGAAGTTAATTTTTGTATGATCTGGATTAAAAGTGTAATACCGGGGTGCTGATAAGTCCTTAGCCCGACCAGGAAGGAAACAATCTGCGCCTGTGAAAAGTGTGATGGGTAGAGGAGTGGATTGATTTGGCTAGGGTAGGGACAGGTGGTAGACTGTTGTGAATGTGGTAATGAACCTCCAAGTTCCATTCAACGCAGGGAGTGTAGCTTGTTTCCTCCAGGTCGGACTAAGGACTTATCAGCACTCCTGTACCAATATGAGTCCAGAATAGTAGACGGTATTGGTTGTTTCGTTACTGCGACTTTTCAACTGAGAAACGTACTTTCTTTGCACTTTGTGTGCTTGTCTTATGCACTTTCTGCACAGAACGTTTACATAGGTTCTCGTCAACAGTGGTTAAGGTGCTGTGCTACAAATCGGAAGGTCGCTGGTTCGATCCCAGCTGGTGTCACTGGAATTTTTCATTGACATAAAATCCTTCCGATTGCACTATGGCCCTGGGGTCAACTCAGCCTCTAACAGAAATGAATACCAGGAGCATTTCCGGGGGGTAAAAGCGGCCGGTGCGTAAGGCTGACAACCTTACCACCATCCTGTGCCGTTGTCACGAAATCTAGGAACCTTAACTTCCTGGAACCCTCTGGGCCACTCCAGGCCTGTAATGGGGCTGAGTTACCTTTTTTACCACGTCGAACTCTGGGCAACTTTAATATGTCACATGTTACATTTAGCGCAACAGTTAAATACACTTAACGCGGTCGTCTCGATTTTTACGTAAAAGCAGAATACAAGGTAAAGTTTATGTGTGCTATTCCGTATTTACCACAACCACGCGGTGGTTTAATGATAGTTATTAGGAAGGGGGGAAAAGAGGTATAGAAGAGAGGAAAGTTCACCGCTCTGCAAGTTAGAAACTTAGCATGAAAAACACTTTAATATTTATAATGAAAACTTCAAAAGAGAAACTTAAAAAAAGAGGTGTAGTTACACGATGTCATAAATTAATACACTTTTATGAGGAAATACTCAAAACGTTTTATCAAAGTGTGTTCTTGTCAAGTGTTCAGTTTCTTTCCTGAGGGCGAACGTTGTGGCATACTCACATCTATCTTTGATAACGTGAACTGACGTCTGTCATGTGTTGATTCAGATTTGATGAAATAAACGAAGAGTTCTCTGTCATCGAATTCGTAAATGTTTAAAAGCTACGAATCAACTGAAGAATTACGCACTAGAATAATGGAAACCTTCTCATGGACGTTGATGGACTTTCCAACTCAACTGGTAGGTTCTTTTCCCTTCTTTAAATCTGAAATATTGTTAAATTTTTATACTTACTGAGAGGCTAGTACAGGGGAAGTGATAGCTAAGGGTTTGAGGAATCTGAGTTCGTAACTCCATGTTACATTACGAATTCCTATTCTTTTCCAGATGAAGCCTTTCTCTGTGGTGTGATGTCATGTTCCTGTCTGTAACACCAGAAATGATGCGGTGATTTTTATAATACACTTCTCCAGCTGCCCTCAGATGGTAAAAGCAGACTTATCGATGAAAGTCATTCACTGAGGATGTTCCGGCTATTCTGGCATTTGTAATTCGAGTAGGCGGCTCAATGAAATTTCCAAGCCCACATTGTAGATATTGACTAAATATTATATTTAATCTAACAGGTTCAATTTGACTGAGATCGCAGTTTTAGGGGATTGGGGGTCTAAGGACCATGTAATCGTATGTGTTCAGAATGTCATCAACCGTGTAGGTATATTCTTTCGGCATGTTGAATTCAGTCAGCTTGTACCGCTGATGTTTCTACATAATGTCATCTCTAAAGCCATTAAATAATCTGTACTTTCACTGCAGATTTGTTTGGAGCCATTTCGACCTGCACACAATGATATGTTGCATTCCGGAAAACGAGTACTCACCTTTCCAATGGTTTGATGTATCTTTATTCCACTTATCAAAATTAGAGACGCTCATCTGGCCATTGCGGGCGCCATTCACTGACATTTCTTTGCTGACAGTTGAACACTCACTACGAAGCTATCCTCTGGAACAGCGTGAACGACAGCTTGTTTCCTGCGTTGCCATATGTTCAGTCGCACTTCACATAATCGCTTGTGAGAACGTGCCTTAACTGTCAGATTGCTGCCTATCCGTGTCTTGTCCAGATTAAAATCAGCCTCACTGCAGATTGAAATTCTCTTAATTCAAGTAACATAACAATTCATGGTCACTGTTTATATTTTCGCTATCTACATTCAGATTTGTGCAGGATTCTTTTTGTAGACTGTTTTCTCCATTGAAAATTTATTTTAGCTTTTAATACTGGAACGGGTTTTCTTTAAGCTGGTATAATTTTCCTTTCATCTTGGAAGTCTATTAATATTCTTTTGACCAAACAAAAAATAAAATTGTCAATTATTACATTTTTTCAGGTTTTCGAGCACTCTTATTTCCGGGGGTGTGTACAGGACTTTCTACTTTCCTGTCTTTGCTCTTCCTTCAGTAATTCTTGTACCCTTGACCCTGATACACAACAATACTTTTCTGTTGTTTTTTTATTACGCACTACAAATATGTAAAATTATACCTTTGTGTTTACACTGGTTATTCTAATAATTTATTACTTTTCTGACCCTACTGCGAATCTTTTACTCTTCTTTCCATTGGTCGCTGTTTGTTAGGTGTTTTATATGTTGCAAACCTAAAATTAAAATTACGCACAGCTCTGTAGGACAGAACACGAAATTATACTGTTCCTTTGCGAACAAAAGACATAACTGCGCTTCACCCCAATGTGTTTTTAACTGGAATACACTGGTAACTGGGTATAAACACTTAGATGTTTGAATTTTCACCCTGCAAAGCCACTGCCAAAGTCAAAGCCACTGTCGTGAGACTACCACAATGTGTAACAGGGATAGGAGAAAAGGGACTATGCAAATAAGTTTGATAAAAAAAATTTAATAAACGCTATGGAGTAAAACAGCAGGAGGAATCCATGTTGAATTAACCCTGTATTTTGATTCTTGCAAAGAATGTTTTCATACTTTTCCATTTTTTGTTATTTAATTTTAAATAATATTAATTTAATGCGCATATGATTCAGTTAGGAGGGGGGTCTTGTGTAATATTCTCATTTAGTTAGGTATCCCTATGAATCTAGTAAGACTAATAAAATGTAGCAGGAACCGGTTAGGCAAACATTTGTCTACCAGGTTTTATGTTAAGAATGATTTGAAACGAGATGATTTATCGCCATTGCTTTAATGCGTTAGTTGAGGTACGCCATTAGCAGAGTTCGGGTAAACCAGGATGGCTTGAAATTAAATGGTACACATCAGCATCTGTTTTATGCTGATGATGTTAATATATTGGAAGGAAGCGTACGTACTATAAAGGAAAACGTAGAAGCTTCAGTAGTTGCTAGTAAGGAGACTGGAGTAGAAGTACATGCTGATAAAACTAAGTACATGGTCATGTCTCGACATTAGAATGCACGTCAAAGTCACAATATAAAGATTGACAATAAATCGCTTGGAAAGTGTGGAACAGTCCAAGTATCAGGAAAAAACCTAACGAATCAATTTTACACTCGGGAGGAACTTAATAGGAGATTGTAGTCAAGGAATGCTTGCTAACATTCGGTGTAGAATCTTTTGTCTTCCAGTTTGGTATCCAAAAACATAAAGATAAGATAAACAGAACTAAAGTTTTGCCTGTTGTTTTGTGTGAGTGTGAAACTTGGTCGCTCCTATTGAGGGAGAAACATAGGCTGAGGGTGTTTGAGAATAGGGCGCTGAGGAGAATATTTGGACCTAACGGGGACGAGATAACAGGGGAGTGCAGAAAACTACATAAAGAGGAGCTTAATGATCTGTACTCATCACAAATATAATTCGAGTGATCAAATCGAGAAGAATGATATGGGCGGAGCATGTAGCACGTATGGAGGAGAGGCGAGATGTATACAGGGTTGTGGCGGAGAAACCTGAGGGAAAGAGACCACTTGGAAGGCCCAAGCGTTCATGGGAGGATAATATTAAGTTGGATCTTCAGGAATTGGGATGTGGGGGCACGGACTGAATTGATCTGGCTCGGGATAGGGAAAGTTCATAGGCTGTTATAAATGTGGTAATGAAACTTCGGGTTCCATAAAATGCGTGGAATGTCTTGACCAGCTGAGAACCAGGTAGCTTCTGAAGAAGGACTCTGCTCCGTGGAGTAAGTAATTAAGTATTAATTGAATGCGACGATAGATATTTTTTTTCGGAATACGAGGCCCTATGATTTTTCTCATGCTCACTGAACTTTAAGGTGTGATCAGGCAAACTTCACAACTGCGTGGGGAGTTTTTGTAACACAAAGACGTATTATTTTGGCAGTTTATATTCCCACGTAATTTTAAACCGCACACTATCCGAATAAAATATGCATATTTTCATATTGTATATTTGTCCTGTACTGAAGCTCTTACTAATTTTCCTCCCGTTATTCTGTATTTTGTTCTTCACACAGCACGGTTGACGGTGACGGTGGTGACCAGACCAGCTGTCTCAGTTTCTTCTTCAGTGTATTAACCTAAACAAGATATCCAAAGAAACTATTGATCTGTACACTACTTCACTGATTGTGCCTCTGGTAAGGCCAACAATAACAGTGAGTTAGTGGTGGTGTGTTTTAATATTTTTTGCTTGCTTGTATCCTTTTGTACAGTAGTGCTGTACGTTAAGTATTTCAGTTACACTACATCGACGTTTGTCCCATCACCATATGTGATGACGTGTAATGGCATGTTTCATACAGAATTTGTGAGTTTGTGCTCTGGCGTCATACAATATGGTGCGTGCTTTGTGAAATTATCTATTAATTATCGTTCCTAAACTGAGTGTTGCAGTAACAGAATATGCTTACTTTCTCGGAAACATATTATTACCCAATATTGCAGAACCACGATAACTGGCATTAGAGTCGATTACAACTAAGACGTTCGCATGCCCAAACAAAGTTGGTATTGCTGAAGGTAGGATATAAAAATGTACACATTTTCTAGTGGCATGATGTTGGTACTAAGTTTCCCAAATCTAGGAACGGGATCACGAGGTATTAAGCGAAACTCATGCACTAGCAACATAATTGTAATTTTAATGTGAAGAGGGACTTAATTGTAATTTGCTGAGGCTTTTCAGACGATCTAAATCTGTTGGCTCTTGCGATTATTAATTCTGTAACATTTGTTCTTTTGTGATGCGAACTACGGAAAATGAGTTCGAAACGTGCGTACGTGCTTGGTTATATTGAATAATATGAAACTCTATGAGAAAGAAATTTCTAAACTGATTGTAATTGCTGATGCAGGGATATTTATAAGAATAATCCGGTCTTATTTATGTACAGTTAACAGTATAGCGGGTATAGCTACCTAATAACAGAAGAAAAAGGCATTAAATATTCAACACTTATACAGAGTGATTCAAAAAGATGGACTCAATTGAACAGTAAACGACGCTTCAACACACGCCAGACAGTTGGTTGCGGTATTCCAAGTTCTCTGCTCGCTCTACGGGTTGGCGAAGACGAAACGCACGCTGCACAGCAGTCGCCGACTCAGTTTTAATGAACTCACGAACGCAAAAATCTTGTGCTGCATAGTAACAATTTTGCCCTCAACTGACGCTACTGCAAGGCTGTGCGCTAGACGAGCGCTCTAATGTTGGTATTTGAAAACATAGGATTTTCTCTTTCAAATGTTATTTAGATCATTCACATACCATGTATAATTCAGGAAGTATAGACGTACGAAATTGAGTCCATCTTTTGAATCACGTTGTATTAAATAATCGCCAACATATAGCGTATAATCTATTCAAGATAAGCAATTTTATTATTTTAGTTAAAATAAATGAAATTATATATAGAATGAAAACTGCCAATAAATTGTTTTTCATCTTATATGCGCAAATTTTTATTTTTTCGGTATGAATTTTGTATATGAAGCCTGTACTTCAACAATCCTAAACTTATCTGTAAGTTAAGAAAAGATAAGTTTAAGATTGTTGAACTACAGGTCCAAATAATTATATACGTTGTGTTTGAGTTTGTAGATTCTGATATTTAATGTACTTTACCACGTACGTTGTTAAATTTCTATTGAGAAAAGCTACGAAAATATTGCTACAACATTATACGTATTCCACCATTGGTTCTTGGGTGTGAGAACCATGCTTCTGTTGAATGTAAAGCGCAGAGAACACAAGTTGCGTGAGTGAGAGCATTTACGCAATACAGCTTACTAGCTACACAAACATTGTTCTGAAAATAGTGTTACCCAGAAAATGAAAGTGGCATGATTAACAGGAATGCCTGAAGACACGATACCGGATGTTTGTACGAAGTGTGAAGCAAAAACGCTAGAATGTGAGATGTCGTGAATACTTCTTACGAGGACGTTAGAATCGAACATTCACAAAAAATTTAACATACTGACAGAGACACTAACAGTATTGAGCCTTCTGAAGTCCCAATGGTAGGTTTGCTTACCACTCGCTGTAACACAAAGGAGTTCTGCGTTGTTCCGCACGAGTTTCTTGTGATTATCGCAGTAAATACAGACGTTTTCCTTAGAACACTCATTACCGACTAGACACAGACTGTGTCGTCTGTGAAGGAGGAACAGGCAAAGTTTGTCTGCATGCCTTGAAGGAGTATGGAGGGGGTAGAGATATAGCTGCAGTCATTATTAACTTTGATACTGGATAGTGGCGATTGATCAGTTTCGTGCCCTCGTACCTATTAAGTAGGAGGCTGGATGATTCCCTTAACTTGTTTGGACGATTTGGAGAAGCGATAAATGTATTGCTCATACCGGGAATCGAACCACGATTTCTCCTTTTTCCAGCCCTAAGCGACTGCGCCGTCCCATCTTATGTGAGGTAGGATGTGAAATTTTATATGAACAATGAGGTAAAATAAGGCATGATTTGCTGTACAGGGTTTGGAAGGGGAGAGACAGAATATGTTGCACAGTTTATGAAAACGTTAATGTGAGCTACCGATAAAGACAGTGACTCCTGACAGAGGACTGACCCCGCTCTCTCGTCAGAGTCGACCCTCCAAGACAGTTCGAAATGAGATTTCACGACACTGACTAATATCGGGTCATGAGTCCCAAGAGGTGCTCGACACCGAGACGGACTGGCTGTCAGCCGTAAGGTGGCTCTGACCTTGACTTGCCAGCCGGCACAGGGTTAGGAAGTAGGTGAAGACGTCTTTCAGCTTACACAGTAGTATGTTCACAATCAATGCCACGTATTTTGTGGATCAAAAAATTGGGAAAATTCTTTGTTGGGTCGCTCGCGAGTAATAGCTTGAACTTTTGTTATGAGTTTAAGCTGGTACTTATTGTAAAGAAAGAAATGAACATTTGGCCATCGAACACAACAATTTTGTATACTATCAGTATAACTACATGTTTCGACCTTTCGAAGTCATCATTAGGCTAGCTTTAGAACATTTTAAATAGAATACACAAACTGTTTTAAAGCTAGTCTGATGATGAACTCCCGAGTTCGAAACATGTAGCTAGATTGATATTATATTCGATGGCCATTTGTTTATTTCTTTATAACACGAGCACAGCGAGATGTATAATTTTAAAATTTGTGCTTATTGTTTGCCCGCATTATGGACTGATTTTTATAAATATTAGGTTTCTATTATCCTTTTGATTTTTGCTTTTCCTTTACCTTGCTTTTTTTTTTTACCTCCCCTTTAGCAGAAAGCTGTTCAACTCCTTTTGAGTTCTCGGTAGGTGAGGCTTAGTTACTTGTAGTTTCCGAATTTAATATTTAGCGTGCAGGTGGTGATTTTGTATTGATTTATTTAGTTGAATACACAAGTATTTTAATTATGACATTGTAGAATGATGGGCCAGGTAGCTCAGTCGATATAGCGACTGACTACGGGCTGGACGGTCCGGGATCGAATTCCGGTGGGGACAAGATTTTCCGCCTGTTCAGACCGGCCCTGGGGCCCACCCAGCCTCTTGTACAATGGGTACCGGGTCGTTCCCGGGGGTGGAAGCAGCCGGGGCGTGGAGCTGACTCCCACCCCTATCTAGTGCCGAAGGTCCTAGAAAAGGGTAGAACTATACCGCTACGCACCCTAAGGGCCTATAAAAAGGGTGAAAAACTACCTACATTTTAGAACGTAGCAGATCCGGATGCCCGCCCTCTGATGGGTGGGATTAACGGGTAGTTTGCTGTAGGAGTAAAGAAACGACCAATTTGAGATGGCTTAAAATAACGCTTGAATACAAATGTTTTTGTGGGTTTTCCCTTCCCGATGGCAGTCAGTAAGTTAAGTTGTTTGAACATGTGGCCGTTGACGTTCTTTAGCCATTGTTTGTCATTAGCAACTATACAGTTACAATTGATAACCAACAAGATGCAACTATTTTGATTTATTTACTTTAATCAGCTCTTCGTGTTTCGGGCGATGTTTTCGCCCATCATCAGGAGCATATCACTATAACTACAGTTTCTGGTAATATCCACCGATGTTGCTGCTGGCTGGTGTTGCGTATAACCAACACCAGCCGGCGTATACGCAATACCAACACCTCTTTCTCTTAGCTGAGGTTTTAGAGATGCTGTTCCTTGTTTTCATTTGCAAATGCCAATATTTATGTTAAATTATTAACACATTAATGATTACTTTTATATTTTTATACTATATTTATTGTAGTGGCCATTTTCTTCGAGTAGTGGATATTGTTTAAAATGTTGATTGAGATTAGTATAGTTTTGGTTCCATTCATGTTGTTTACATTTGCGTCATTTCATATGTTCTTCCGTTTTTGGTTCTTGATATTTGGGAGATTTCTATGGGATTGTATAATTTGGGTTTCAATGACTCGTGGACATGACGTAATTCATTTCAATCCCACCAGGTACTGTGATTTTAGGGCTTTAATTTTTTATTTTATTGAACGTTTTGTTTTATTTGGTTAGTGTTTGATGATTAATGAAGTTTTTGTGATTCTCATGTGTTTCGCTCAGCTTTTCTTTTGTATTGTTCTTAATTTATTTTATATTTGACCATGATGATATTTTTGTCATTTGGACTTTATAAGATTTAGGGTTTATTACTTTTGGCCAGAAAAATTGTTTTCTGCTTAGTTCATTATCTAAGTTCAATTGCATGTTGAATTTTAAATTTATCAAACCTAAGTGTGGCAGTATGAACACAAGGTCTGCAGGGCTACAAGTCAGTGCAGCAGAAAGTAGTCATGAATTCTGCCTGGAACTCCTTGTTTATGCTAATTTCCTCGTCAGGCTACAATTTTAAGACAGTTACATACAATTGTTGGATGTTTTGATAAAGTTAGGAAAACTTTATATTGTCGGCTCGTTACATTTGAAGAGGATGGGTTGAAGATTTGTTTGGGCTGGAAAGAGCGGTACGGACGTGAGAACAAGTGCCGCTCGTGCTCTCTGCTGTTGAATATTCATTAGTCGGACGACGAGCTGAAGTACCAAGAACTGACGGCGAATAATTGCCATGATTTAATTTCGTGTAACCTTGTCGCTTTGTATGCGGACACTAACTTCGGGTTAAACTTTAGATGGAGACAGAGGGGGTGACGGAAAGAGTTCTCCACTGCTATGTATATTGTATGTGGTGAAGTATTTAATACTACAGGAAGCTGGAGGTCGCTGCTAGAAAGGACAATTAATTTTATTCTGAAAACCCCTACAGTTAGAGGGGGTGTTTTTTATTATTTTTTTTCTTCTGTCGCGTTGTATCATCTATGTAAGCAAGTTGCAAACATAACATGCCAAATACGGAAACCGAACAACTTGTCTTGCCAATTTGTTCCATTGTTTCAAATAGCCATCTGTTATGCAGAATTTTTACCTACAGCTGATTCCTTTAATCGGCCCCTTCCACCATTCTTCTTTCTTCTTTCTCAGCCAATATATATATCGTTTGTCGGATCCAGGCAGAGTTGGCGGCAATGTCTTCCAGTCCAACGCCCGGCTCATCCAGCCATCTTGGCTATTTCAAACAAATGCAGATTGGTCCCGATGAATTTTCTCGTCCCGTGAGTAAACAAACACTGACGAGGTTTGTCGGCCCATATATGTCGTTCGGAATATCGCGTTCCGCTCTGTGGTCGGAGTAATCCAACGGTTCTTACATCTTAAAACAAAAAGAGAAGATTGGAATTGGCTTGTATGATTTGCTGCTTTTTGCAAACAAATGAGAGGTTCTGGAAGAGAGTTGTCGCGCTTGGCCTGATCTTCCTCCCAGTCCGGTGTGGAATTCGTGCAATGAGTGTGATGCCGTGTGACACCAAAGTGTCAAAATAGATGAGAATCTGTTTCCTCTTCGCCGCTTATGACATTCAACACAATTGAATTACGCACATAATTCTGAAACATTTGAACGGCATTTTTTAAATTAAAATATTATTTTATTACCATACAACGTAGGCTAGTAGACACCTGTCGGAATCCTTACCTCGAAAAAGGATATCACACATGTCCTATAACATCGTCCGAGTGAAATTACAAGGTTTGGTCCGCTGCCTGACTTCTTAGTTTGCGCAAGAAGCTTCATTTAAAAATTTTCATACATGTGTATAAATTTTAGGCTTACCAATCCTTACATTAGTAAGCTTTTATGGACGTGAATTGGCGAAGTGGATTTGTATGTTGCAAGGTTGCCATATTACTATTCATTTTCACTAAGCACGCTTGATAGTAAAGGTAGAGGCAAAATTATCTCTGTGCTCACAGTGTGTGTGTGTGTGTGTGTGTGTGTGTGTGTAGAGAGAGAGAGAGAGTAGAGACGTGTGACACCACCCATTCTTCACCTCGGTACTGGATGGAAGTGAGTTGTTAGCTGCAGACACCAGCGGTTAGTCCTGAGAATGAACCCGATACCTATTTAATACGAAGCTTCCTGGGCTCCAGAACCGATCTGGACGTTTCGGAGACAAGAAAAATCTTTTCTAAAGGGAATCGAGCCACGATTTCTCGGTCCTTTTATCCGTGTTGCAGGCTGAAGCCTGCAACACGGATACCACTCCAACCAAACCACATCGAAACTCCAACACACATCGAACCAAGAACACTACGACCAATGTGGTAATTCAACAGAATAGTCGCAAGCTCCTGATGATGGACATATTAATGTCCGAAACATGTTGAGCACATAAGAAGTGAAATAAAATAGAAAGTGACTTCAAGTTGGTCTTTTATTCTTCAACTTTCACAATGATGCACGGTCCAATAAACATAAGATAATGGATGACAGTTGGCTGCGTATACTGCTGTAGAGGATTAAGGAGTGTGGGAGGTCCAACAGAAAGACGAATTGTTCCTTTAAGTCAAAAAAGGTAGTAAATTACTAATTATCCGATGAAGTGCATAGGTGAAATAGAGGATAGGATAAAGAATGGAATGAAGATTTAACAAATAATAATAATAATAATAATAAATTAACTACAGACAAAATCCATACTGGGCATTGCACACATACTGCGGGAAGTACAAATGTAAAAGTATAAAATTTGTAACGCGGGAAATAACATTATATGTATCATAAATTTTAACTACAGAATAGATACAACAATATGTACCAAAGAAACATGTTTTGTTTCAGGTATATAAATGTACGTACTCCGAATAAAGGTGACAACAACAAATAATAATAATAATAATAGTAATAATAATAATATAGTTCAGTACCACCATCGTATAAGTGCTTGGGGGGTTACCCACCGATTAAAAGTGAGTTAAACGCAAAAAAAGTGAGACACATAAATAAATCTTGGTGAATATCTAGGTTTCTGGTATGCAGCAGTAGTGAGGAATTCTTCTTGATCAGATTGTTGGAGACAGGATCTCTGCCCATCAATAATATTTTACTGTTTGACGTTTACTTTCAGATGTAGCATTGTGGGTTCTCATACAGGAAATTGTTTCCGAGTGTTTGAGTTGTTCATTGTTGACTTTCCCTTCTAGTTATGGCTCCTATAAAACAAAAGTTTCCTGCTTTTATTTTTATACGTTTGAAAGTTTGGCCATTAAAAGTATTTTTTCTTGTTCAGTGGAATATTTGGATTTCCTAGGCGTGCAGAGTTATAAAGTCCGGTGACAAATATCCCTTCACTGTTATAATACAGACACAGATAACTGTGATATTTTAAGTTTTATGTAACTGCCTTGAGAGTAGCGATGCTGCCTCCTATCTCGCGTTATGAAGTGAGATATCTGCCATTTCCAGACTGGGTCATTTCAGCTGCCAGGATTTCAAATATTTTTCCGAACGAACGACTTCCCTTTTGAGAGGACGACAACCCTTGAGTAGAATCCTCTTTATAAAATAGTAGTGGGTCATATAATTAATAAATGCATAGTTTAGATGGAGCCTGAAGTTTCATGGCCATGCTAACTATTTTCCGCCACTGGAACAATGTTCACTTTCTCACTACATTTCACTAAGATCCATGGTACATCATACTCCTCTCTAAGCTTAGTTTTCCCAGATCGGTTTCACGTAGGCTGATAGTTATTTTAGTAGACGGTGTAGATAATTGGCAACATTAAGGTAAAGTTTAAGTTGTCCGTACACTCGCCGTGTAGGCGTACAGTGGAGTGGAGATCAACCTCGACTAATTCTTTATTTCGGTGCTAGATAAAAGGTGAGGCCATTACCCACTGATTAGGAGAAAGTGGAACCCAGAGTCGGTCTGGACACTTCGGAGAAAAGTCTCTTGCTCATTCCTGAACCCAAACGACAATTCCTCAGTTGGCCAGCCTGTGTCCTTCCACTGTACCGACTACTACACTACGCCGGTCTCTTATTGCAAATAGCTAGATGAAGATGCTTAAAGCACGATTAATATTTCTAGTTCGTTTTCATGAGTTGGCCTTTCGAGTCTGGACCTGGAGATCGGCTGTTCTTAGTGAGTTCTTCTTTTCGAGCCTGTACTTGGAGATCAGCTGTCCTTAGTGAGTTATTCTTTTCGAGCCTGTACTTGGAGATCTGCAGTCCTTACTCAGTTGTTCGTTTCGAGCCTGTACTTGGAGATCAGCTATCCTTAGTGAGTTATTCTTTTCGAGTCTGAACCTGGAGATCAGCTGTCCTTAGTGAGTTATTCTTTTCGAGCCTGTACTTGGAGATCAGCTGTCCTTAGTGAGTTATTATTTTCGAGTCTGAACCTGGAGATCAGCTGTCCTTAGTGAGTTATTCTTTTCTAGCCTGTACTTGGAGATCAGCTGTCCTTAGTGAGTTATTATTTTCGAGCCTGTACTTTGAGATCAGCTGTCCTTAGTGAGTTATTCTTTTCGAGTCTGAACCTGGAGATCAGCTGTCCGTACTGAGTTGTTCGTTTCGAGTCTGGACTTGGAGAACAGCTATCCTTACTGAGTTGTTCGTTTCGAGTCTGGGTCTGCAGATTAGGGGTACTTAGTGAACTGATTGCTTCGAGTCAGGACCTGCAGCTTAACGCCGTTATGAACTGTTTGTTTCGAGTTTGGGCCTGGAGATCAGCAATCCTGAGTTATTCCTACTTCCCCAACTTCCATAATTTCCGTATCAGCCTGTTACGTACAGCGTAAAGCGTAACTTAGTTAAGAGAACTACATCTTGAGAAGTTCTTTGAGGAAGTCAAGAATCTTCTCGCGTGTCATGAAACCGGAAGTTTCAGAACCGTGGCCACAGGAGTCCAACACTGCTTCTTGTTCCGAGTCGGATTGACGCAGTTGACACACCTATATTTGTTGTGTTATGCTCCTGTTTTATGTCTGGCAAGTACATAGTTGCCAGACATATGGACAACACCATCACAAGAAAAGAAGAGGAATCGAAAACTGACATATTCTAATAAGAAATTATATACCGATAAAATACAGTATAAATAACGCGGAAGAAACTTTGCCGAAGGACGTAAATCCAAAATATTGAACACCTAAACCAATAAATATGAACGCGTAACAACCATCTCTCGATTGAAAATAAATTACGATTGCCCACAAGTACGTCTGATAAATAAGTACTCGAACTAAAACAAGAATTTTGACAACTTTCAGAAAGAACGGGAAGACTTACAATAAAGAACCACGTACAAGAAATATTAAACTGTTTGTGTGCTAATGGTACATGAACATAGTAACGGCTTTTACAATCTGTGAGATGTCAAAAATTAAAAAAGGAAATGTATGTGTGCATTATATTATTGGTTGTAAGGTCATGTATTCGAATGTCTCAGGATGGTCTACACCAGCGTTTCTGAAACTGGGTTCCGCGGAACTCCTTGGTTCCGCAGAGGCATGTCAGGTTTCGCGAGATACGTTAATGCGTAATGATGGAAGAGTTATGGCGGTCATAAATTTGCATGTTTGAATTAACATTCGTATGGCGACGTTCAACGCTGATCATTCCGTCACTGACAGCACGCAGACAATCAACCGCTGCTTCAGTCCACAAACTTCCTGATTCTGTAGTCCAGTCAGTCAGCACAGCCCGCCATAGACAGTCGATGTGTCGGGCGAAACGATCTGTCTTTCGGTCAGT
>Ga0123355_10003304_pt1 | contig 23069 bp, 17 predicted proteins | sample TergutEmb28metaG_3_FD_89872 | JGI IMG/M metagenome (GOLD analysis project Ga0123355, IMG submission 89872) | Embiratermes neotenicus P1 segment gut microbial communities from Petit-Saut dam, French Guiana - Emb289 P1 | ecosystem: Host-associated > Arthropoda: Insects > Digestive system > Gut ... | reverse complement strand
CGGGAGAGCTAATCTCCCAAATTTGTGCGGCGCGAAGACTTATCCAATCGAGCTCAAAATCCATTTCGACTATATCGCCGCAATTAAGCTCTATCATGTACATCAAACTAACCGCACGCAGAGGAAGCATTCCAAACCCTTGCTCATAAAGTTCTTCACGCATCTGATACTCCGGAGAGTCAATTGCAAGGTCAAGTAAGAACGGTGTTTGGTATTCTCCATCTACTTGCTCAGGTTCATATAAAGCCCAAGCGGTAAATTCTGTTGACTCAGTTGCTGGGAGAAGTATGCTGAACCTTCCGTAAGCATCTGTCGTTGCTACGAAAATCGTTCCTTCATCTTCCTCAGCGTCGTATTCCTCGTCTTCGTCATCATGTTCCGTGTCTTCATCATCGTCCAGCTCCGGAAGTTCAATGAGCCCCGCGTAAGATTCAGTATCGGTCTCTTCAGACTCGTCGTATTCGTCATACTCAGGTTCAGTTACTTCATTGTCGATATCAATATCGTCCAGAGTATGGAAGTGCACATATGCGCCTTCAACCATTTCTCCGTTTAAAGTTACCGTACCTGTTACCAGCGCCATGCCCTCCTCAAGTTCAACTAAGTTGGACAATACAAGCGCAAAATCAACTGTTAACCTGCCAAGATCAATATCGGCAAAAACATCATCGATATCAACATAGACTCTTGTATACATTTCAGCAGATGCAACGAGCGTCGCATACGATAATAAGTATGCTATATCCCACTCAATTTCAGCATCTTCTGAATAGAAAGTTAATTCATAAAATCCAAACTCGTCAGTTAAAGTGTCAAAAACACCTTGTCTACTAACAAGCTCAATGAGAGCTCCCTCAATTGGAGACTCATCATTAGATGATGTAACGATACCGCTTATAACGAGGAAATCTTCAAAATATAATTCTCCTGCTAAGAGCCGGAAATTTATTTCAAAGTGGACTGTTCCTTCCGGACAAGCATCGCCGGCAAAATCTAATAGTCTTACTCGTTGTCTTCTGTGGCCGTCAAGCTCTGCCACAACAAGTACTTCACCTAAGGCAGCTACATCTGTAGCCCAAGGCGCGAAGAAGAATTGGCCTAAGCTATCTGTTTGGACAGTAGCGAGAACAATTTCGCCATAAACAAGCGAAACATTCACACTATTCAGTGCCAAGCCATCTACATCAACAACTGCGCCGCTGATCAAAAGTTCATTGAGTATGGTTTCATGTTCATAGTCGTCGTCATACTCATACTCATACTCATACTCATCTTCATGATCATACTCTTGATCATCGTGGTCATCGCTGTCGTAAGTGTAAGAATACTCGCCATCGTAATCAGGCTCGTAGTCATCTTCTACATCTTCATCAACGTCGTAGTCCATGCCGTACTCGATTACCGGATCATCATCAAGCGCATCGATAATTTCAGCTTGCAAGTTCATCGGAATGCTTGTAATGGTCATTATCATAGCCAGCATGAAGCAAATTACTCTATTAAATTGTTTATTAATAATCTTTTCCACTACTTGTACCAGTCTCCTTTCTACTAAATCACACAATGCTTTTAAAGCACAGACTGAGTGTGATTTCGTTTTTTTGGATGGTGGCCCAGAGTAGTCATATTGCGCCGTAAGTTAAACATGTCACAAAGACAAAATAATACATAATAATGATGCTTGTCCAAAAACTGTTCATCGCACTAAGCTTCACGCTCTTTGTCCTTACACCACTATACATCAAGGTTCGTCCTTGACACAGTTTTTAGTATTTACATACGCTTAACCCCCTAAGCCTAAAAAACATAATTGGTTTCGTGTCATAATCTGTTGTGTTTTGCCTGCAAGCATTAAAATGCTTGCTATCACCTTCATGTGCTTAGCAAACTATGAGATATCTAGCTCAGTTGTTCAATCAACCGTAGCCAAAAGTTAAGTTGTCCTGCATCACAGAAGATGATTTTAAGGTGTGTGATGAGGTTGGGACAATATTAGAACTTTCTCGTGGTATTACTTTTTCTGCAAGCCTAGTGACACTTAAACAGGCAATCAATTTAATGCGTTTCAATTCAATTGATTGCGCACCTGACGATTACCTGTCAAATGTTCTATTTGCTTGATTTGTTTTTCCTCGTTTTCGAAAAAGCTAATCTCCTCACCATATATTTTAGGGCCTTTGACAAGCATATGCATCATTACCTATAGGCATGATACATATGTATCATTTATTATGGAAGTTTCCCTAAAATAACACAGTATAATTATACCATTTGCTCTACAAGGTGTCAACGCTGTCCCCTGAATATTTATGCAATTCCCCAATAAACCTCTCGTTATATTAAACTTGTAAAAAATCATGAAATTAGCCACTGTCTCCAAGAATAGAGGCAGTGGCCTTTGAGTACGATTCCTATAGTTACATATATGCTATGGCAATGGAATATGAACACCATTCACAACAACGCCGGTTACCGCATCCATATCAATCGGCGAGCGTGCTGTATAAAAGATATCGAAATGATCCGGCCCAATTCCGCTTCCGGAACTTAGGAATCTGATGTTGCGTATCCTATTTTCCACTTCCACCGTTGCCGACCTAAGGCAGAGGGGCGGGTTTGCCGCATGCATCCACTGCTCTTCAGTCCAGCTGTGCGTTCCCATAATCCTAAGCCCCATGACACCTAGAGCCATGTACTCTATATGCATATCGTCCACGGTTATATCTGTCCAAACAATCGTCTTGTCTTCAGCATAATCTATGCGTATGCCAAGCCTCCAATCGCCTTCGAAAGCCCTGCGCACCGGCCCGGAAAATTCGAAACAGTTAAGGTACTCTGCGCGAACCTCCAAAGCATCATAATCCCACACGGCATCCGAATCGACTATAATGGACATTTCGAAATACGCTCTATTGTTTACATCATCAAAATTGAGCCTTCTGCTACCGCCACCGCCATTGCTAAGCCGCTCCCCATCACTATAAACCTCGAAATCCGGGCGAATATGGCGTGTCAAGCGCTCTTCACCTGTCACATCCTCCATGGTTACATAGATCAAGACCACATTTTCAAAAACCCTCGCCCCGACAACCTCAATTTTTATGCCCTGATCCTCTGTATAAGCAGGTTCCAAAAGAGGCATAGCAAACGCACCGAATTCAGGATTAAACCTTGCAATAATCCCATCAAGCCCGCCAACCGATGCATACGCCGTAGCTGAAACTGTCACAAAAATCAGCACAGCAACCAACGCAACCGTGAGTCTTCTCTTCATCCGGCTGGGCTTATCTACTGATTTCAGCCTTTTTTCCAGCTGCGCACTATCAACCTTTATCTGTGAAAACGCATCGTGTATGCGCTTTTCTTCATTATCTAAATTTTGCATACCTTTCCCCCTTCCAACTCAACACTCGTAAGGTGCCCGGCTAATCTCTTCTTCGCCCGCTCATACTGCTTGCGCAGCGCAGTCGGAGATTTTCCCATCAGTATAGACATCTCCTCATAGCTCATACCTTCCATGACTCTGGCATAGAGTATCGCCCTTTCCTGTGGCTTGAGCAAACTCAGTGCCTGCAAAGTCTCATCACTCAAGTAATCGGAACTCGGCGGTGCCACGGTGTTTTCCGGAATATCACCAAAAAACTGGAATCTACGCCGCCTTAACTTGTTGATACTTTTATTGTAGGTAATCTTGTATAAATAAGCCGACAAATTGCCGCCTTTGAAAGCATCAGGCTTTTGATAAGCTGTTAAAAACACATCCTGCACCACATCCTGAGCGTCGTGATGATTATAAAGTATGGATGTGGCGTAGCGCAGAAGCCTTTCGCCATACGTTTCAACTAATGCGTCAAGGTCAATTGCTCTCTCCTCCTGTGATAATTGCTGCGTATCAATCGATTGTACACCCCTATAACAATTAAGTCGACAGGTTTGTGACATATTTGCAAAAAATATTTTTGTTATAGTCAAGCGCCTTTAAAAGTGTCCTGGTAAAATGTAAGATTTTCTCTGTAAGACAAAGAGGCGACAACATGAACCGAAAGATGTCGGAGGCGCTTGCGCCGTTTTTGCCGCAGGCAAAAATTCTGAGACGCTTGCCTAAAGGCAAGCTAGGTTGCACCGGCAAGACTGGACGGCAGCAAAGCTGCCTGCTCGCCCAAGCATCCAGGAAAGCCGGACGCCCATAGGGCGGCTTTCGCCGTAGGCGAAAGTGCTGACGGAACCGATGAAGTATTACAGAAAAAATCAAGTTTTGGTGGACGGTTTTAGAGGCGCTTGACTATATAATCAAACAGCCGCTTAAGTAGTGCCAAGCACTCTCTAAGCGGCCTCTTTTCTATGGCTTAAAATCTATACTCAGCTTCCCATCGTCCCAAACAAATCGCTTGCCTCGCTCTTGACTCGGCAAAATCGCCTTATCCATTACAACATCACCCGTCCGAAACACTGAAAGCATGAACCCTATCAACACAAGGTTTACTATCATCGCTGTATTACCAAAAGAAATGAGCGGCAGAGAAACAGGCGTCACAAGCTGGAACCCTAAATTAAATACGATATAGCTTAATACTTGCGCAGAAAGCGTCATCAGCACAGCTAGCGCAACAAAAAAACCCAGATCGCTTCGCTGCCTCATGCACAACGCAAAGCTTCTAATAATAAAAATCATCAGTGCAACTGATATCACAGCAAATGCAATCCATCCCAAGCGTGATATCAGCGCTGTCAAAAACAGGTCAGAGTACAAAATGCTATGTGGCAATGCTGACGCGCTCATGCCATACTCCGCCACGGTCGCCTCAGGAGCAAAAAACTCCGCACTTCTCAACACCCTGCGCGTCGTTACTGCTATAAACCCAAAGCCCAGCGGGTCGCTGTAAGGGTTGAAAGCTGCCATAAATCTACTAGAGCGAAATGCCCCCATACTTACAAAGAATATAATTGCCGGCAGCACAGCCGGAGTAATCACCAACAAAAAGCTTTTATACCTACTAACACCAAACCAGTTCATATATATGGCTACAAATATAAGAGCAAACCCAATACCCATTAAATGCAGCAGGCTTGATACCGATGGAGTTAAAATTGCAACAAATCCGGACAACGCAAGTGCCAACCCACATACAATGATGCCAAAGTATCCTCTGTTTTTCATTCTGAATATTACTCCCGCCAACGCAAGAGGGAATAGAAGAATGGTAAACGATAAGTAGAACGCACTCCTACCTACCATTAAGAACATTCTCACGCCCGGTACTATCATTGGCGAAAGCAAAAGCGGCACGACGGTTATCGCCAAAACTGTGAAGTATGTCGCCTTAGGGTATTTTCCAATCAGTGTGAAGTCCATAAAATATGCAGCAAACAACCCTACAATACCAATGGCTACCGGCAACACCGTAAACGGAAGCATCCCTGCCCTTCCCGCGTCATCCCAGATAAACAACCTAAGTAAAATGCCAGCCAGCAGAAAGCCTACTACAGCAAACAACAGAACTCCTTGTGCTCTCGGCCGATGAACTCTGTCCAGTTGCGAGCCAAGCTCTGACGCATCACCCGTGTCCGAAATTGCCTTTTCAGTGGCCTCCTCTTCCTCTAACCCTTGTGCTATATATGTATCTCGCGCATCAGCAATGTGATCTGTAAGCTCCTCCGAGATGCGCGCATGCGCTTTTTTCCAGCGTATTTGCCTGCATAACAAATCCACATACTGATCAACCTTATCAAAGGGTTGCATAGCCCACACTCCCTCCAATAATTTGATTAACCGCTTTGGAATATACCGCCCACTCATCCTGCTTTTTTTCGAGCAAGTCTTTTCCTTTTGTCGTCAGCCTATAGTACTTTCTGATACGCTGACTATCAGCATTTTCATCATAGGAAACAAGCACCCCATCTTTTTCAAGCCCATGCAAAATCGGGTACAGCGTCCCCGTTTTCAACCGAAACATATCTTCTGATTTTTGCGACAACTCTTCTATAATTTGATAGCCGTACATATCCTTCTTTTCAAGCAATTTTAAAACCAGCATGGCTGTATTGCCTGACAAAATATTTTTATCTGATGCCATCACAGCTCCTCCTTGTGTAGATTATCTACATATAATTATATATAGATAATCTACATATGTCAAGAGAGATTTTCATATAGTAACGCAATTAAAAAAATGACCTGCCTCATTATGAAAAACGAGGTAGGTCGTTCCGGTACAATCAGGTAATTAAACAATCAAAGATATCAACATCACCAAACCAAAGCATTTAAGGAGTATCCCAAATATGATAGCCATTGACAGTCTTATCCCTTTAATCATATCTTTATCAAATGGCTGACCTCCGATAGTTCGCAAGTCCATATGAAAAATAAAGTCCGCAACATACAATATGGCTCCTAGTCCTCGTAACCATAATATACCCGAAAAAGCACCGACTGAGAATATTCCGCTTGCAACAGCCAGCCATAGATAGTGTCCGCCCCGTCTGCTCGGATTTCCACTATACCTTTTAGCTGACCCTATCTTTAGAAAAAACAACATCGACATTACCGATAAAACCACAGCTACCAAAGCATAGAATATACCAAGAACAAAAAGCCATGCCTCTATAAAGCCGTCCATAATAAGCCTCCTTCATCGCACACAATTCATTGCGAGCTTATAACCTTTATCAATCGGTGCTACCCTTCCTGGTCAGCAAGCTTCGCATCCTTACGTCTCATACAAAGCTTCAACACCTCAACCACCACCACTTGCATCAAAGCCAACCCGGCCATTATCAACCAATGCCAGCCGCTTATAGACACAACGTTAAAGATCGCCATGAGTGGCGGCGATAGCGCTACAACAACAGAGAACGCTAAAGCACCAATGACGGCAAAGAATATACCTTTGTTCGTTGTGAAGCCCACTTTGAAAATCGAAAGTGTTGTGCGGGTGTTAAAGATATCAATCGTTGACGCCCAGCTGAGCACCATAAATGCCATTGTAGTGCCAACCGCAAAATTGCCGTAGTTTCTAAGTGCGTACAATGTCCAGGTTCCATCCCAGACAATAGGGTTATTGGCTGAAATCTGCACGTATGAGCCAATTATAAATGCCGCCAATGTTAAAACCGAAAAAGATATGGCACGAACAACTATAAACAAACCAACGCGTCCGGCGAATACCCCTGCACCTTTTGATAAAGGCTTGCGCTTCATAACACCGGGCTCAGGCTTTTCATAAGCTAGGAAAAATCCCGGTATGCCATCATACACTACATTAATAATGAGGATTTGCATTGCTGTGATAGTCGCGCGCCCTATCATCAGCATACCAATCAACAGGACAAAAATCTCAGCAAAATTAACACCCAGCAGGAACTGTATTGTTTTACGGATATTATCATATGACGTACGGCCTTCTGCAATAGCATCCACTATCGTGGCAAAGTTATCGTCTGTGATTATCATATCCGACGCATTTTTAGAAACTTCGGTGCCTGTAATACCCATAGCAACGCCTACATCAGCGGCTTTCAGCGCAGGGGCATCATTTACGCCATCTCCGGTCATAGTGACAACCTCGTTATGTGCCGCCCATGCATGTACAATCCTCAATTTATCCTCTGGGCTCACCCTGGCGTAGACAGAGATGCCTCGCACTTGAGATATCAAATCCACCTCGTTCATAGTTGCAAGCTCTGCGCCGGTAATTGCTCTGTCGCCTTCTTCCATAATTCCGATTTCTTTTGCAATCGCAACAGCTGTTGCAATATGATCGCCGGTAATCATTACGGTTTTTATCCCGGCCTCTTTTGCTCTGGCAACTGCCTCCATGCTCTCCGGCCTTGGCGGGTCAATCATGCCCACCATGCCACGAAACTCGTGATCTCTCTCCAGAGCTTCTTCACTTAAGTCCGTAGGCTTTTCATCATATTTCTTGACAGAAACAGCTATTACTCTCAATGCCTTATCAGCAAAAGAATCGTGTATCTCCGTAGCTTTTTTAAGCAATTCCGGCTCCCACTTCACAGGGATACGGTCAAATGCTCCCTTGGTTACCGCTATGTATCCTTCCTCTGTGCGATGCACTGTAGTCATACGCTTACGTGCGGAGTCAAAAGGAATTTCATAAACTCTAGGGTAATCGCGCTCCGCTTGTACGCGATCCAATTTTAAATCATGAAGCAGGCGAATTATTGCAATCTCCGTCGGATCGCCTATAACGTGCTCTTCGTTATCTTCGCCATATGCCTCAATGGTAGCATTGCTGCATGAAGTCAGAAGTTCAACCAACATCTTCTGATCCGTATTGAAATTATCCTTCTCTTTCACTGATATCGGCTCATGCCTTACGTGCCAAAGCTGCTGAATCTTCATTTTGTTCATAGTTAGTGTTCCGGTTTTATCGGAGCAAATAACTGAGGTGTTGCCTACGGTCTCTACGGCAGGGATTTTTCTAATTAGAGCTTTCTTCGACACCATGTTAAATACACCATGAGAAAGTATCATGGTAACAATAATAGGAAGCGTCTCCGGCACTGCCGCCACACCCAACGCAACTGCCAGCAGCAGCATATCTATCGCGGCGTTGCCCCATAGCATAAATCCAACTAAAAACATAATAACGCCGCTAATCAGCGCAATGACCGAGATTCGCTTAGCAAGCTGCCTAAGCCTTAACTGTAATGGTGTAAGCAGCTTTTCAGTGTTGTTAAGCAAGCTGGCGATTTTACCCATCTCTGTTTCCATTGCTGTTTCCACGACAACTGCCAGGCCCCGGCCACCCGTTACCAAACAGCCTGAATATACCATATTAAGCCTGTCACCTAACGGCACATTCTCTTCTATTGTCGCGTCCGGATTTTTATCCACGGGCTGACTTTCACCTGTAAGGGCCGCTTCTTCCACTTGTAAACTGCTAGCACTTATCAGCCGCGCGTCTGCCGTGATAACGTCCCCTGCGTTAAGCTCCACTATATCACCGGGCACTAATTGATTAGCCTCGATAATTTGTTTGACGCTATCACGAATCACAGTTGTTTTAAATGAATTCATCTTTTTCAAGGCTTCCAGGGCTTGCTCCGCCTTGTTTTCTTGATAAAGCCCCAAACAAACATTAATTACAACAATTATCAAAATTATAGCAACTTTCGCCCAATCGCTTGCGCTTCCGCCATATTCGCCTTGCATATTCATTATAGCCGCTACTGTCGCTACAATAGAGGCCACTATCAGTATCATGGTCGGAATTTCAGAAAGATGGTGCAGAACCTTTTTCAAAAGAGTTTCTTTCTTTTCTTCCTCGAACTCGTTTAACCCATACTTCTGCAAGCGCACTTTAACTTCTGCCTGTGTTAACCCAACTGCCGGGTCCACTCCCTGTTTTTGCAATACCTCGTTAATATTCTCCTTCACCCACAACATTGATTGCACCTCCTAAAGACTATTTGTATTTCTATAGTGAGCTAACTTGTGCGGTTTTACAAGTTAAGCCAGTATAATCAAATCCACTATTGCATTATCCAACGACATGTTGTATGATTCAATAAAATTATATAAAATATTTTGCAATATATCAACCAACAATTAGTGCAAAAGTGTCGGATTATGATATTCAGGAGGTACTCCATGAAAAAGAACCCTGGGAAAACTGCGCAAACAAAGGCTGCCCTAAAAACTGCATTTTGGGCACTGTATCGTGATGGGGCAATTACAAAGATTACAGTACAAGATGTAACTAATCTCGCAGGATTTAATCGCAGCACATTCTATCAGTATTTCACTGATGTACATTGTCTGTTGAAAGAGATAGAGGATGATATAATTCAAGATTGGGAATCAACATTGTCCGAAATCCCATTTCACAATACGACAGGTCAAATTGCAAGCGAAGAGGCAGTACTGAAAATAGCATCATTTCATGAGAGAAACGGCGAGTATATATCTGCTTTATTAAGCCCAAAAGGGGATCCTGCATTTATTTACAAGCTTAAAAATGCAATGCGCCCCAAAATATATTCATTGCTTCAAATAACTGAAGACACTATTGAAGTAACCCTAGCCTTTGAATTTGTAAGCTCAGGCATATTAGCATATTTATCTGCTTGGTACGAAAACGCAAAACAGCTCCCATTAAAAGATGCCGTTGCGTTATTACACTCTTTGTTTAGTGGTAATATCATGGAAATTATGTTTCTCAATGGAAAGTGCGTAAAAGACTAGTGCTATGGTGAAATAGAAACAGAGCCTCCATCGCAAGATGAATAAGCCCTAGCATTGGTGCCCTTTTATGTTTCGAATAAGTCTATAGCTCAAACCCTTTGACAAAGGCTAATCCCTTCCCCATCATCCCGCCACAGCGTTATATAATCCGTACTGTTCTTCACAAACCCATTCCTGCTCAAAAACTCATGTTCCTCACTATTATGACACATTCGCATAGCCGAAACCGAGCCCGCACCAATTTCAGCGGCCTTGGCATATGCAAACTTCAACAATTCATCTTTATCGCCTTGCATGAAAGCAACATGCAGCGCCTTCTCCAGCTGGAATCTATAACCCATAACAATCATCCCAAGGCTCCCCGCATACATCCATCCATTTGCTGCAAGCATCTCCGCGAGCCCGGCCTTAACCGGGTAAAAGGTTCTGTTCAGAACAAGGAACTCCTCTGATTTGTCAAAGTGCTTTTCAAGCACCTCACGCGAGTCCGCTTCGCAAACTAAACGCATATCGCCAAAATCTACATCAGTCTTAGGTACATCTAATTTTGTAAACTCATTGAAACGCGCCTTCACCTGCAAGCCATACCTTTCTGCCAAGGAACGGCTTGCCTTGTTGTCATAGTTAGTGTACATGCCAATAGCAGATAGCCTCATCTGTGCCATCTGCTCCAAATACCTATCATAAATAGCCTTACCAAGTCCCTTGCCTTGATAATCCGGGTGCACCCTGAGCGTTTCCAGCCAAGCATAGTCAGCATACAGCCTCGTAAGCTTCCCCATGCCGCCCAATTCATCGCCATAGAGCGCTGCACTGAACTCGCCGTCATCTCCGCGTGTAAACATTTCCCAAACGTCATTCACATACGAAAGACCGGGTGTTGCGCCCTTCTCTATCCAAATGAACCTGTCACGATCAGAAGCCTTTGCCGACCTTGTCCGGATTTTCATCTAAGATGCCCCTCTCCGACTCTCGTTTATATAGTCGATTAAGTTAAAAAGCCGCAGTCTATTTTCATAAACCGCGGCACTCTTTCACCCTCTAAGCCTCCAGCATGAGGCGTGGTCCAATTTGTTATATCGTGAATTAACTTTAAAAAAGACACGCTTGCGTGTAATTTTTTAAAGTTGATGAGCGTCCTCTTAAGCGACACACCGTAGGTGTAGAGCTTAAAGCAAGACACTGGCGAAGCCGCGTGGCTTGGTTCAAATTAAGTGCTTTTCTTAAGTTAAACCACTATAATATCAGCATCGCATCTCCGAAGCTGAAAAATCTATACTTTTCTTCCACAGCTGTCTTATACGCATCCAGAACGAACTCACGCCCTGCAAATGCCGATATCAGCATTATCAATGTCGATTCGGGCAAATGGAAATTTGTAATCAAGCCATCAACCGCCTGGAATTTGTGCCCCGGATGGATGAATATATCCGTCTCAGCATTCACAGGATACACCTTGCCATCTTTGTTAAATGACTCCAGCGTCCTCACGCAGGTTGTGCCTACGGCTATTATGCGGCCGCCACTCTCTCTGGCCTTATTTATCTTTTCAGCCTCATGCGGCTCTATCTCACAATATTCCGAGTGCATTTTATGGTTCTCGATATTATCTTCCCGCACCGGCCTGAATGTGCCAAGGCCAACATGCAGTGTTAAATTCGCAATCGTAACACCTTTTTCAATGAGCTCACTCAGAAGCTCTTCTGTAAAATGCAGCCCTGCTGTGGGTGCCGCCGCTGAGCCGCTGTGCTTTGCGTATACTGTCTGATATCTTGACTTGTCTTCAAGTTTTTCGGTTATATATGGCGGGAGCGGCGTTTCGCCGAGTTCATCCAATACCTCCTCAAAAATACCATTATACATGAACTCCACAATCCTATTGCCATCTTCCAAAACTTTCTCTACCCTACAGCTCAACTTTTCGCCAAAGCTAACAACAGCACCTTCCCTGAGTTTTTTTCCGGGATAAACTATGCAGTCCCACTTGCTTTGTTCGAGCTGCTTCAAAAGCAGCACTTCAACCCTTGTACCGCTTCCGTCCAAGGCCCCTATGAGCCTTGCGGGTATAACCTTTGTATTATTAATCACAAGACAATCGCCTTTGTTTAAAAAACCACCTATATTCTTGAATATGCTGTGCGACACTTCACTCTTTTCACGATCAAGCACCATAAGCCTTGAGGCTGAACGATCATCAAGCGGTTTTTGGGCGATAAGTTCTTCCGGTAGCTCATAATTAAATAAAGATTTATCCATTGACTTTTATCTCTCCTAGCGTAATTGCTATTGTTGGTCAGCCCTCGTCTGCAATGTAATGCCTGTATAATAATGTCTCAATATCTGATCAAAGGTATATCCTGCTTCAGCCATACCGCGTGCACCGTGCTGCGAAAGGCCTACTCCATGCCCCCAGCCGCGACCCACAAAAGTAACAACATATCCCGTAGAGTTAAACCCACCCGTAATTTGAACTATGTTAGCTCCGCCAAGGATTAAGTTAGCGCCCATACTGCCTTGCATAGGCAGACTTTGCATTCCCGCAGCAGTTTGTACAAGCATGTTGCTCATCCCTGCCGGAATAGTCGCCCCAGTGTTAGTCAAAACATTTATATTCCCTGCTTCAGGCATTATAGGGGCACCCGCGCCCATAACATACACACCCGCATTGCGTTGCAGTGCCATACCTCCTGCGGTGATTGCATAACTATCCATCCTAAAGTTCCTGCTGTATAACGAACCGCCCTGTGCCGGGCTAAAAAACGTGCGAATTTGTTCTCTTTCAAGCCTTACTGAACCAGCCGCGCCATTTATTGTTAGCTGTGAAACGCGCCCTGTTGCCGACACTCCTGTAATCTGAACACCCACTACGTTCCCGATATTCGCTTCATTTGCATTTGCAACCCGAGTAAGCTCAGTCAATGTAAATGAACGAGTCCACTCTCTACCTGTCACATCATAAACGTCGCTGCGCCCTCTCAAGTAAGGTGAGGCGGCACTCCAAACATTCTCCGAATCGTCAGTAACCCCACCGCTGGATGAACTATACACAGCATTGATTACTTCGCCATCATGAAATGCCATTATGCCTCTCGTACCCTTGACTGCCTCCGTGGTTCGCTCGTGCTCTTGCCTCATGCCCAAATAAACTTGACAACATACCGTGTTACATAAGTCATATCCACGGTCTGCGTGCACTCCCGCTCTTGTATAAGCATAGCTTCTGGCCGCAACAGCCTGCGCTTTGAGCGCATGCATATGCCAGCCCGCAGGCATTTCACTCGGCACAACAGACAACAGATAGTCTTCCATTGATACTCGGTTTACAGGCACCAGGCCTGCACCTGTCCTGTGTGCTTGCAAAAGCCCTCTATAGTAATAGCCATTAACATTTACTTTTCCGCCGCGCGCATCCGCAAAATATGGCGTGAACATATTATTCTCAAATAAAGCAACCATATCTCCGCCCACGTGAAGCGCGAGCCTGCGGCCATTAGGTGCCATTATCGCAGTCGCGCCGGCTGACAGCGCATAGCTTTGAGCTTCAGCCAAATTTGTGAACGGCCCGGCATACACTCCCCATGTGCCGCTTTCCAAAAGCACAGGCACAGCACGGCGCCCCCATATTCTGCTTCTTGCCAAATCATAGCCGCCATGAGTATTTTCTATAAACACATAGTAGAGATTGTCGGCAGATATTGTAAACGTACCGCCTCCATCAATATATCCTACGTTCAGTAAATGATTATTAATGTTAAAAAATACATTCACAGAGGCTGATTCCATATGTATACCGGGCGATGCTCCCCCTAGTCCAACACGCAGATAATCATCTGTTTGAGCGTATACAGTGCTTGTCATAATGGTTGCCATAAATATCATGATCACTAGAAGTCTTAGTTTTTTAGCCATACCTTTTAACCTTTCTTGGTTGAATTATTCTCACGATGCAGCTATAAGCGCAAAACTCTTGCGTTTTTATGTTCGACGAGCATCGCGGAATGAACACTCCCAGCCCTAAGGGCAGAGTGGTTCATTATGATGCGTACTTCTTCTCATCCTGCAGTGTAGTAAGCCCTGAACAACCTCATTACGACTGAATTGCTTCAAATTCATTAAAGTACATCGTCGCGTGTATCGCGCTCGTACTTGGCTTCAGTACTGCGCTCACACGCTCCTCGTCTTTTAAAGAATTTGTGTGCAATTCACTCATAAGCAGGTTATTCGCACTTACTATACCACAATTCGACCATTTTGCAAACATTTTTCGACACAATTCCACATAAAAACAGAGATTTAATCTTATTGTCATAATTTTATAGCCATAAGGTGTCTATCACAACCCCACTATGCAACGCATTTTTACGACAGAGTTCTAGCTCCCGGCTTAATCGAATAAAATATCAATGACTCAAGGAGGTTAATCAATGGTTGCTAAACGCATCGGAAAAGGTATAGTTCAAAGCACTTTGATACTGACAGTAGCAAATATTATAAATCGCTTGCTGGGGTTTGGCTATAGGATATATATGTCTAATATACTTGGCCCTGAGGGTATGGGCTTATTCCAGTTAATCATGCCAATCTACGCCCTTGCATGGAGCATATCATGCTCCGGGCTTACCACAAGCGTATCTAAGCTTGTAGCTGCGGAAAAAGCCAAAGGACAATATGGCAATATGGGCCGTATTCTGAAGCAAGCCCTTGCAATAAGTACAATCCTTGGCCTTGTACTAACCGCAATTTTATTTTTATTCTCAGATATCGTCGCAGGAAGAATGTTTGGCGATGCGCGCCTGTCAATGTCGCTCAAAATATTATCGTTAAGCTTTCCTTTCATGGCCGCAGGTTCCTGTACGCGCGGCTATTTCATGGGTCTGCAAGAGACCGTCATACCCGCTATAAGCCAGGTCTTCGAGCAGTGTGTACGAATGGCTGTCATATTCCTGCTTGCCGCCGCTATGATGCCAAGGGGCTTAGGCTATGCCACCGCCGCGGCTATGCTCGGCATATTCGCCGGCGAAGTTCTCTCATTTGTATTTGTAATACTGGCTTACAAAGGCTATAAAGTCAAATGGAAGCACTTTAAAAAGCCTACTCTCTCCTCATCAGAGAGCTTATACATGCTGGGCGCAATGGCCATTCCCCTAACCTTCAACCGCATCACAGGCTCATTGTTATCCGCATTTGAAAATCTAATGCTCCCCAGAAGGCTTGTTCTCTACGGCATGACAAACAGTGAGGCTCTAAGCGAATTCGGCAAAATTTCAGGCATGGCAATGCCGCTTGTACAATTCCTTTCAGCGCTTCTGGTGTCACTGTCGATTTCACTTGTCCCCGCAGTCTCAGAAGCAATGACCATGAAGAATTTCAGCAGAATAAGCAACACCGTCTCAAAAGTCATGCTCTTCACAACCATAACCGGCATAGGCTCTGCCGGGGTCTTCATACTGCTTGCTAATGAACTGGGCGAGATAATCTACAATCAAAACATCTCACATATACTGATTCTATTAGGCATAATGTGCCCGTTCATGTACATGCAAACGACCTTGTCCGGCATATTGAACGGCCTTGGCGAACAAGTCTTCATATTCCGAAACGCCCTAATCTCATCAGCAATCTCAATCGCATTCATAATGCTTGTTGTGCCTCACCTGGGCTTAAACGGCTATATTTTGGGCAGTTTCTTAGGGCTCGTAGTCATTTGTGCCCTAAGCCTCAACAAAATTCGCATCACAACTCATATCAAAGTAAACCTGCTGGATTGGTTTATAAAACCTATTTTGAGCTCCATATTGACTGTGCTTGTTGTCCGCCTATTTAAAGCGCATATTTTCGGAGCATTTGGCAATATAGCCGGCCTTGCTGTGACTCTCATGCTAACCGGGCTTATGTACATGACTCTCATAGTTTCCACAGGCTGTTTTAGCAGAGACGATATGAAAGCAATTTTGAGAAGGTGATGATGTGAGAGTTATTGATATAGTCAACCAACCCCAAAACAGTAACAAAAGCTTGCTTGTTTTTCGTATGTTATCGTCGCCAGAACCCCGCTCGCACCTAGGGTGCTAAGGAAGCCCGACTCCTTAACCTGCGAAAAGACACTGCTCTTTTCTGTTGTTGTTTTGAGATAGTTTGACTATAAACCCGGATTTTTGTATAAGGTACGATTTCGCCCCCCGGTGTATATAATAGGATAAAATGAACTACCCCGCATTTTAGGCGGGGTAGCTCACTCCGTGACGCTCGCCAAATGCAGCTTGTTTTTTGCATTTGGCTCACTGCTTCGCGAGAATTAAATCCGAGAGGGTGACTTTTATTTATGGAAACGGGCTTCTTAATAATTGAACTGTTCACCGGTGATCGCACCACGCCAGTTGTAAGCAATGATATCAAGATATTAAAAGACGGGAATATCTTGTACGATCTTAAAACTGACGAAAACGGCATGACAGAGCTAATCTCCCTTAGCGCTCCATGCCTTGCTAACTGCGACGGCTTCTCCGCATCTCCTAAGAGGAGTGTGTTTGACGTAATCGTTTGTGGCGGCGACATCTACCAAAGAGTTGTATTCCATGGCATTCAGGTTTTTGACGGCGAGACCAGTATCTTACAAGTTGAAATGTTCCCACTATTGCCGGATGCGAATCGTGATATTGATATTATCGAAATCTTTATCCCCTTTGAGCACGGCGTAGAAATGGAGAAAAATCAGGAAGGCCCTACAAACGGCACCAGCTTCCCAAGCGAACCTCCCGATATAGAAGGACAGCAAACACTAAACGCAATTTTAGCCAATGACATCGAACTTCCGGATTTCGTCACAGTACATTTAGGGCACCCGAACACTAATTCACGCACAGTTCGTGTTCCGTTCATCGACTATGTAAAAAACGTCGCCAGTAGTGAAATTTTCCCTACATGGGAAGACGCCGCACTCAGGGCAAACATTCTTTGCCAAATTTCTTTTGTGTTGAACAGGATTTACACCACCTGGTACAGAAGCCGCGGACGGAACTTCGATATTACCAACAGCACAGCTGTGGATCAATTTTTCGTATATGGACGCGAGATATTCGGCAGCATAAACCGCGTTGTTGATGAGATATTTGATCATTTCCTACGCCGCCAAGGCAGAAAAGAGCCTTTTTTTGCTGAGTATTGCAGCGGGCGCAGTGTGACCTGTCCAGGGCTTCATCAATGGGGCTCTCAGGAGCTTGCCCAAAGAGGCTTTAGTGCCGTCCAAATTCTTCATCATTATTACCCCAGAGATGTCCAGATTCAATATACCGACCATTTCTTCTCAAATATAGGCGCTTCGTACCCCGGCGTGTTCCCGGGCACGCTCAGAGAAGGCAGCACCGGCGAAGATGTACGCTATGCTCAAATGGTACTAAATCGAATTAGCGGCAATTGGTTTATACCACCTATTCAAAATGTTAATGGCATTTTTGGCGCAGATATGCGAAGGACTGTTATAGAGTTCCAAAGGATATTCAACCTCACACCGGATGGTGTAATCGGAAGAGCTACATGGTATGAAATGATTAGAATATATGTCGCCGCTAGGAGGCTTGCTGAGCTTACCAGTGAAGGCCGCTTCCAAAGCATCCACAATCCACCACCCACTGCCATCGTAAGAATGGGTGATCGTGGGACAAATGTTGTTAAGCTTCAATTCGTCTTAGCATATTTAGATCAATTTTATCCTGACTTGCCGCTTGTTGTTCAAAATGGCGTGTTCAGAGAAAATACCAGAGACGCAGTTTTGGCATTCCAAAGGCACTATGGCCTGACCGCTGACGGCGTTGTAGGCCCTGCAACGTGGAGAAAGCTCTGGGAGGCTTATTTCGCAGCAGTTGGCTCTATTCCGCCTGAGCGGCCCGGAGCACCGAACCAGCCAAGCATTCCGCCCTACCCCGGCATTCTCATCAGGCAAGGCTCCACAGGCCCTGATGTCAGACTCATGCAAACCTATCTAAACGCCATAGGAAGGGTATTTCCATCCATTGCACAGCTTACACCCGACGGTATTTTCGGCCCAAGAACCCATGCATCTGTTGTAGCCTTCCAGCGCCAGTTCGGCCTAACGCCTGACGGCATAATCGGCCCCATGACCTGGTACCGCATTGTCGAAGAATATAACCGCTTGCAAGCCGCTCCGCCTACCCCCGGGCCTAATCCACAATATCCGGGCTCACCAATACGAGTAGGCGCACGCGGCGAAAATGTCACACTCATCCAAAACAGGCTCAATGCCCTTAGCAGGACTTTTCCGGCAATTCCAACTCTTACAGCCGATGGTGTATTTGGCCCTCTGACCGAGAATTCCGTAAGAGTGTTCCAGAGAATTTTCGGGCTTAACCCTGATGGTATCGTAGGTCCACTTACTTGGGAACGTCTAATGAGTGTCTCTGCGAATCCTCCTAGCGTAACAAATCCGGAATACCCCGGGGTTCTCATGTCAAACGGCTCACGCGGCCCTAGTGTATCTATCATGCAGGAGCACTTGAACACAATAAGAGGACGCTTCAATACTATCCCTCAGCTTGCAACTGACGGCGCATTTGGCCCAATAACTGAAAATGCCGTGCGAACCTTCCAAAACCTTATGGGAATCACCGTAAATGGCATAATCGGTCCTGTAACCTGGAACTTCATTGTGTCTGTGCGCAATGCGGTGAATATGAATGTGGCATCGGTAAGCAGAGCTCAGATGTACGATAGCGGCATCACCAATGAGGATATGTCAAGCAATAACAATGTGCTTGGACTTATGCTTGCGATGTCTATGTTCAGAAACAGGCCATTTTAGAAGACTTCTTACAATCTTATGGCACACCATACGCCATTTCTAAAAAAAGCTGCAACAGGAAAAGAGCAAGCTCAATGCTTGCTCTTTTCCTGTTTACTAAAAACATCTTAATCTTATATAGCACTAACTCAGGTCATATTAGTCATCTAATGTCCCACCAACAGCTTGATAGTATGTAATCACGCCTTCTTGCTCCGCCCTATATGTGCTTATATTTACCCTTGACCTGCTAAGCGCACCATTATTATTTTCAATTTTATACAAGTGGTAAGTGACATATGAATCATTAGCCGCCCTTTGAATACTTTCAAAGGAAATCGTACGCCCAGGCGGTCTCGTTTCCTGCCCCCAAATACTAACTGTAATTCTATGGCTGCGAATGTCAAATCTTGTTTCTATAGTAATGGCAGCACTTGTGTTGTTTCTGAAGCGCAAATCCAAATAAGGCGTTGCCAGCACCGAATCAAACGCCGGTGGTACGTAACCAACCATCCTTGAGTGAGCTCTCCTCTGTACAATCTCGAGCTCCGCATGCAGCACAGCCATATACAGCGTGGAGGAAACCTGGCATACTCCACCACCAATACCTTCTACAAACTCGCCGTTTGCAATTACCAAGGCTATATGGTACCCATTATCTAAATTAACAGGCGCAATAGTTTCATTCATAGAAAAAACTTGACCGGGTAGAAGCGTGAAATTATTCACAAGTTCCGCCGCTCTTGCTATATTACCATTTCTCCCTGTTTCTCCGGGATTAAAATAGGTATAGAATGTGCCTAAAAGATCTTTGTTCGCAAGATTTTCACTTCTAATCCATTCACTAACCAAAACAACAGTATTACTATCCAACTCTCCAGATAAAATGGCCATCACATCATACAATGCCGCCTCTTTGTCTATGTTCCCAAGCGATATTTGATTATTTATGTAGGCTAAAGCATCATTTATTTTATCTACATCAAACACAGCCGTCATATCTTCATCCATGTAGCCTACAAAGTCCGCAAACGTGTGTATAAAGTCATATGTATCATCATAAGAGAAAACAATCTCATACCCTGCAAGATTTTGAATTGCTTCATCAATAGCTTGCTGCGCTGACACAGTAGCAACGGAAGCGTTCTCTGCCCCCCCTGTTGACGCTGTACCATTTCGAATTGCCGCTGCCATTATGCTATCGGTAGGCTCACGATTGCTTAATAAATTCATAACCCCCAATGTAATAAAGACGGGCGCTAATATAAACATCGTGAAAAGCAAAAGAATCCTTCCTATTACTCTTCTCGGCCGTACCCTTCTCCTTCTCCTGATCCTTCTCATAGGCACTATTCTACTCCTTTAAAAACTGTATATTCATAGCAAAGCCTTTTTTTCTACACAACTCATCATATTCTAACATAAATCTACACTAAAAGTAAACCCTTATGATTTTAAGGTAACTAACTCACATATAAGCTCGCATTTTTGTCCCATTTACAGAATATCTTAATGATGTAGTGAGTTTATTTCTAAAGACAGGAGGATTTATTATGGCTGTTGAACTGGTAAGGATAGACGACAGGCTAATCCATGGACAGGTAGCAACATCATGGATTCGGACACTCTCAATGGAGCAGGTTATTGTAGTCAGTGACTCTACCGCAAGCGACCCGCTTCAAAAAAAAATTCTCAACCTGGCGGCCCCTGATGGGATTCGAGTGCATTTATTCGCCACCGATAAGTTCATCGAAATTTACAATTCGAATCCTATCAAACGCAAAACAATGCTCATATATACAAATCCAATCGAAGTTCTCAAATGCCTCAAGGGAGGGGTGAAGTTCAATTTACTAAATGTTGGCGGGATGAAATATATTCAAGGAAAGGAGAAGCTAAGCAAGTCTGTTTCAGTAACACCCGAAGAAAAGCAAGCCTTCAAAGACATCCTTGAAATGGGCGTGGACATTGAGATAAAAATGCTATCCAATGAAAAACCCATAAAGCTGGCTTCGCTTTTAACTTAGATGGCGTCGACATGAGTTATGTCAATACTATCTAGAGGAGGGCTTAAGGTAATTCCATAATCAAAAAGGAGGTATGAAAATGTTTGTATCAGCATTATTATTAGCTGTTTATACCGCTATCGCGACAGCTGATGGTTTTACGGCCCAGATTCAAATAGGCAGACCGCTTGTAGCCGGAGCGGTTTCAGGCCTTATTCTTGGCGATTTTTACCAAGGAATGATAATCGGTGCTACACTTGAGCTTATGTGGCTTGGTGTTGTAGCTATAGGAGCCTTCGTTCCGCCGGACGCGCTGACAGGCACGGTTGTAGGTACAGCAGTAGGCATATTAACGGGGCAAGGAGCTGTCGCCGGTATAGCCATTGCTATTCCGGTTGCGGTTGCGGTTCAGCAGCTCGATATTTTGGCCAGAACATTCGCTGTGTTCTTTACACATAGAGCAGACAAAGCAGCTCTTATAGGCGACTTTGATAAGGCGGCAAGATACCACTTAATGAACCTTCCTATTTTCATGCTCACCAGAGCAATTCCGGTTTTCCTAGCGGTGTACATCGGGGTTGAGTATGTTGAAACATTATTTGGCCTTCTTCCGGCCTTTATTTTAGATGGCCTTCGCGTTTCCGGAAATATACTCCCGGCTCTTGGCTTCGGACTTTTGCTGACTTTACTTATGGATAAAAGAATTGGAATATTCTTCCTCATGGGCTTCGTATTAGCAGCTTATTTAGGAGTCCCTACCATGGGCATCGCCATAGTAGGCGTAATATCCGCCTTTTTATATGATAGGCTTTCAAACCAGGAGGGCAGAGCGCCGGCTGCTCAAACAGACGAAGCAGACTCTGAAGGGGGGTACGACTTATAATGAGCGAAAAACTTACTAAAAAAGACCTTAACGCTGTTTTTTGGCGGCTCCAATTGCTGCAAGCCTCTTGGAATTATGAGCGCATGCAATCTTTAGGTTATTTTTATTCATTCCTTCCGGCGCTTAAGAAGATTTACAAGGACGACCCACCTGAAGAGCGCACAAAAGCTATCCAAAGGCACCTTGAATTCTTTAACACCATGCCGTCATTCACCGCGCCTATACTGGGCATAAACGCGGCACTTGAAGAAAAGCAGAAAAACGAAGTAGGCCCTGTTGTCTCCGCAATGAAAGTTGGCCTTATGGGTCCGCTTGCCGGGCTCGGCGACGCTATAATTTGGCTTACCTGGCGCCCTATATGCTTCAGCATAGGCGCGGCCTTTCTGGCTGAAGGAAACCCAATAGGGCTTTTAATTGCTTTAGTCATGTTTAACGCTGTCAATCAGGGCATAAGGTATTACGGCATACATATGGGTTATCAGCAAGGCGTTAAGTTTATTGAAAACGCCAGTGATAACAGACTGGTTCAGAGATACACAACAATGGCAACTATTTTAGGTCTCATGATTATAGGAGGACTGGTTCCCCAGATGGTCCGGATAAATATTGCCTATGTTTTGGAGCTTGGAGAGCTGCGTGTGGTATTCCAGGATCTTCTGGACGGTATAATACCGGCACTCTTGCCACTGCTTACAACATTCGCAGTGTATAAGCTTATTAAAAGAGGCATAGGTACTCTTAAAATACTCTTTAGTATAATCGGTATTTCGATAATCCTAGTATTACTTGGAATACTTTAACTAAACAAGGGGGAACCATATGGATAAAGCCAAAGTTGGCTATTCGGTAGGAATTATCACTCCAAAGCTGGGGCTGGGCATGGCCGGATACGCCACAGAGAGTAGATTTTCAACAGCAGTTCATGATGAGCTTTTTACGCGAGTTCTACTTGTTGATAAGGATGAAGAAAGCTTTCTGATTGTCCAAAATGATTTAATTGGAATTGACTATGCTTTTACTGACCGAGTGAAAGATATCGCATATAAATATGGGATGAACAACAGAGACAACATATTCGTCGGCGCTATTCACACTCACTCCGGTCCCAAAGGAACCATGCAAAATACAATGGGGATGAGCAAAGAGGGTTCTGCCAGAATGCGCGGAGAATATGACTCT
>Ga0123355_10003303_pt1 | contig 23076 bp, 21 predicted proteins | sample TergutEmb28metaG_3_FD_89872 | JGI IMG/M metagenome (GOLD analysis project Ga0123355, IMG submission 89872) | Embiratermes neotenicus P1 segment gut microbial communities from Petit-Saut dam, French Guiana - Emb289 P1 | ecosystem: Host-associated > Arthropoda: Insects > Digestive system > Gut ... | reverse complement strand
GCGAGGGAGCACAGGCGAAGTTCCTGCTTTCCTCGGCACATATTCTCCTCGATGAGCTCGACCTGCGAACCGATGCTCAGTTCTACGTCGACTATATCGGTCGCGGCCTGAGTCTCCTGTCCCGTGTGCCGCCCGAATGCCTCGCGCCGCTGTCCGTCGCGGACAAACACAGCATCACACGCACCCTGGCGGAGATCCCCCCGCAGTGTGACAACTCGCGCAGCTTCGCGGTGTTTGCCGACCATATTGAGCGCGTGCGTCAGTGCTTTCTGGCCTTGATCCGGGCGGGCAGTCCCGCTTTGCTCGGTGCGTACGACGGCCCGTTCGCGCCCATGATTGCGTGGGAAGGCGAGTACTACGCCCGCGCTGCGCAATACAAGGCCAGGGTGCCACCGAACGGCAACCAGACGCTGACGCGCGAGGCGCTGCAGGACTATCTGCAGGCTCGCTTTCCGGAGCGCCCCGGCCTGCGAATCACGGAGTTCACCCCGCTCGTCGGAGGGTTTCAGAAGCTCACCATCCTGTTCGCGACGACCGACGCGGTCCAGGGCGAACAGGCGCTCGTATTGCGCGGTGAACAGCCCGACCGCTTCATTGAGCTGGACCTGGGTGAGATCCCGAACGAATACGAGGTCGTGCGGCTGGCGTTCGATGCGGGGCTGCCGGTTGCCGAGCCGCTGTGGGTGGAGACTGATTCCTCCCGGCTCGGCCGTCGCTTCATGATCAGCCGCAAGCTTCCGGGCCGCAACTACGGTACGGCAATCAGTGTCGCGCAGAAGATGGAGCCGGATACGGCCCGCTCAGTGGTAACGGCCTTGGCACAGATGCATCGCATACCACTCGAGCGCTATACGGACCGCATCAAGCGCACGGCGATCGGCCATTGGCTGGAAACCGGCTCGATGGCCGAGAACGCCCGGCAAAACGTCTATTACTGGTACGACCAGATCAAATTGCGGCCGCACAACAGCGCCCTCGCCCTCGAGCTCATTTTTCAGTGGCTCATCAACAACGTACCTCCTGATGAGGTCGAGCCGCGGCTGCTGCACTGTGACTACGGGATTCACAACCTGCTGATCGACGGCGGGCGCGTCACGGGTATTCTCGACTGGGAGTCCGCGCGGATCGGCGACCCGGCCGAGGACCTGTCGTACTTCCTGCAGTCCACGGCGGGGCACGTCGATACGCTCGAAGCGCGACGGATGTATGAGGAAGCCAGTGGCATTCACATCAGTGAGTACCGGCTGCGCTACTACGACGTACATTACGCGTTGAAGGTCGTGCTGTCGTGCAACCTCGCCTCCTCACTCTACGGGCACGACCCGCACGCCCGCAGCGAGTGGCTGCAATTGGCGCTGAAATGGGGAGCGTTCGGGATTGGTCTCGTCAGCTCGAAGATCGAGGCTGCGGAGAAAGCCAAGCGCGCTGGCGTCTGAGGCTGCCGCCAGGGCCCCGGATCAATCCTCAGGGATGATCCGCTTGTACGACTCCACCAGGAAGCGCTTGGCATAGCGGGTACCGATGTAGGCGTCCTTGGTATCCAGCATGGGGTTTCGGTCACGCAGTGCCGCACGAATGTTGTACAGGCTGAGGGTGATCCGCACGAGGGTGAAGAGCGAGTAGAACTGCTCATTGCAGCCGTCCCGATACTGCCCTCCGTAGTTGCGGTAGGCCGCAACCACCTCTGGCCACGGCATCAGGCGCTCGAGGAACGGCCGCACGACCAGCAGATCCTCCTCGGGATTACCCAGATGGCACGTCTCCCAGTCCAACACGGCCTGAATCCTGCCGTCCTGAATCAGGACATTGTGCAAGCCCGCATCACCGTGAACCAGCACCTGGCGTTCTGCGGGCGAAGGCTCGTTGGCTTCCAGCCAGTCGAGAAGGGCCTCCATCATTGGTTCATCGAAGTCGCACTGTAGCCAGGTCGCGCGCAGGCCGCGTACGGAACGGCACATGTGCACCGGCTCGAGCCACGCCGGCTTCGACTTCAGGATCGGATCCAAGGGCAGGCTGTGCAGACGGGCAAGGAATTCGACGAGCTGCAGCGCCACGCCGCGGAGCGCCTCGTCACCCCAACTCGAGGGGTCTGAAGATCCCGCCACGGACTTGATCAATATGAACGGTGTACCGCATATCGAGCGGTCGGTCTCGCAGAGCAGGACCTCTGGCACAGGAAGTTGGAACGAGCGCAGGATTTCGAGTAACGGATACTCGTCCGTTACGGTGGTCAACATGCAAGAGAAGCCGCTGTCCTTCCGGATGAACAACCGCGCGGCGCTCCCCTGTGCGCGCCCCCTCTCGGCAAGGTAGGTCTCCTTGGACATCCCGGAACCGAGCCGGCTCACGGTCACGTCGCCTGCCTTGCCCAACCATTCGCTATCCGCAAGATACCGTGCGAGGCGCGCGGTCACCGCGGCCTGCGGGTCGAACACCGTTCCGAGCGTTCCGCTCGCTGACAGCTGGTAGGCGGACTGCATGGTCGGGGCGGACTGCAGCAGGGCTTCCTGCGCTTCGACGAACCTGCGCAGGTCCTTGGCAGAGGCTCCGCTCAGCGTCAGCCCTGCGGGCGCGGCGACACCGAATTCCTCATCCTCGCCCAGATCCCTGAGCAAAACACACGCAGTTTCCAGGATCAACCTCTCGCGACCCGCGGGCAGCGCACGTCCAACCTCCTCCTCGAGATTTCGCACGATGAGTTCAGCGAGATATCGTCTCTGCTCGGGATTTATAGGCAAGGGTTGCCAGCAGCGCGCGTAGCGGATCTGTAAAGAGAGGCGGATTCCGGCGATCGTGACCGGAAGTCGTTGATATTCTAGACTACGTTACGCTAACGTACCAGTGTAAGCCTGATAATCTTTTCTCCTGGATATAAAGCGCACCCTGTGGCGCAAGGCGGTGGCGCGTGGCCCCTGTACAAAGCTTTGGCGTTGACGCTCCGGTCTCCCCTACCAGTCAACTCGTCGCCACCGTGATCACGTGTGTGATCACGGTTGCAGCCCTCATCCCGACGCTGGCTTTCTGCGCCCGCAGGCGCACCTGGTGGCCGCTGCTTGTGGTCGTGAGCGGTACCGTGACCTTCCTGCTCGAACCCTTGTACGACCATCTCTATGGGCTATGGTTCTTCGTCGAGGGACAATGGAATGCCGTGGTGACCTACGGCATCCACGTTCCCGTCTGGCTGCCGATCGTCTACGTCGCCTATTACGGATGTCTGACCATCTTCTACTGGTATCGGCTCGAGCGCGGCGCCACGATGCGCGACCTCGGGCTGTATTTTACGATCTCCGTCATCCTGGCAGCCGCTTTCGAGCTGTTCTACATCAATGGCGTCCATCTCTACGCCTACCAGGATCGCCAGCCGTTTATGGTGTTCAACTATCCGCTGTTCGTGGCCGTCGTCAACGGTGTACCTCCGATGCTCTCTGCCATCGTGCTCTTTCGACTGGTCCCCGTGCTCGAGGGGTGGTCCAAACTGGCATTGCTCGGGGTCGTACCCGTCTCCTTCGCCGCCAATTCCTTCGGTAGCGGGTTTTTATATCTCGCAGCACGCCACTCCAGCAACGATCCGTCGATGCTGCTGCTCTCGGTCACGGCACTGCTCGCTGCCGCCGGCTCGATCGGAGTCATCTGGGCTGCGGGTAAGCTGGCAGGTGTCGGGAATACCAGCACTGCGCGTGCGAGTGGCGCGGTAGCGGTGGGCTAGTCGACTGCCAACCTGCGTCTCCACTGCTAACTGCGTCGATACATCGCGCGCATGAAGTCGTAAAAGTGAACTTCCTGGCTGTCGCCGTGAGCGATCTGACCGTCGCATTCCCACCGTGTTTGGCAGATGACTGAGCGCTCGTTGGGCCACGTCGCCATGCAGCTCGCAGCCAGAATCTCCCCCTTGATCCTGTAGACTCGCTGCTTCGCGTCCGTCAGCTCCATCTCGATGCGCTGGGGAATCAACGTCACCGGGTCGCGCGTGGTGCGCTTGCGACAGGAGACGACCTCGCTCACTTCGCCGTCCTTGTGAATCCAGCCCGCGAGCAGGGTCTGGTCGCCGCTAAAGTCGGGAAACGCATGCTTCCAGTCCGGGTTGAGGTCCGGGTGGTCGATGGCATTGCAATTGAAAAAGAAATGGTCGTTGAACACGCCGGTCATCCAGATGAGCGGCGGGATGTCAACGTGTGCTTCATTGCGGAGCTTACCCCAGGAGCGGTCACGGACGTTGTATGAATTCACTTCGTAGGTCTTGCCACGCATCGTCAGCTTGCCCTGGACCTTGAGCCCCTGCTCGAAATGGCGACCGTCCCCGAACAGCACCGGTGGCGCCAGCGCGGTGTACGTCAGGTCCACTTCGTTCCCGCGCTTCTCGTCAGTGTATGTGAGGCGATGCTTCTTCAAAGGCTCAATCATCCGCACACCGTAGCCGTTGGGCAGGGTGTAGCCCTCCAGGTCGTTCTTCAGCACAGAATCAGACAGGAAGTAATTGAAATCGAAAATCTCGCACGACAGGGCTTCGGGCCTCATGCCCTGCCACACCCAGACACCACCGCTCACCACCTTGAGGTTAGGGTGGTGCCAGAGGTAGAAGAGGCCGTGTATCCGCTCCTTCGGCATGCACAATCCGAAGTACTGCGTCTCGGTGAGCGAATCGCCCGAGATCTCCGCATTGGCCTTGGGATGCAGGTAGTCATCCTCCGGCTTCGCCACCTTGAAACCCGAGTTGCGGGACAGAAAAAACGGCGTGTCGTGCTTTGCCATGAGATCTCCAACGAACTATGGCTTACTCGAAGCCATATGGCTCGTAGCGTCCGTTGATGAAGTGTTCTACCTGCGCGGCGCCCTTGTGAACCGTTCCGTCGGGCGCGGTGAGCGTAAGGCGCGACATGTACTCGATGCCGTGCACGGGCTTGTCGTAGTCGATGCCGAAACCGAATGTGTCCCTCGCCCCCTCACCGCGAACATTGTAGGGCTCGTACCTGAACGGCTGCACTGAAGTGTCGATCTCGTCCCACTCGAGAGCCAGCTCCTCAGAGCCGTGATAGGTGTGGAACGTACCGCCGTCCTTCCAGCTACCGGGGGTGTACCCGAACGTCATCGGCAGCCAGGGCAGAGCCGCGATGTCGAAGTGCAGAATCCACCTGCCGCCCTGGCGGTCGATGATCGTGAGGGTCGCAGCATCCAGCACACGAGTCCCTTTGCGATAACGAAAATCCCGGGTAACCGACTCGAGGACGATGGGCTCCTCGGCCTTCCAGCCTTTATGAATGTGACCGTTGAAGGGACCGCTGAACACATCGCCGCCCGGGCAGGGTTTGCCCTCGGCCGTCTCGTGGTAGTCGAGGAATCCGCTGAACTCAGGCGTTCGGAACAGGATCCACAGATGCATCGCCCGGCGGGGACCCGTCGATTGCCCGGGCGGCAACAGCGAGCGCGGCGGCCCGAGTGGGGGCCGCTCCGCATACAGGCCCCAGGAATGATCGCGGGCGCCGGTCCAGCTGTCGCGCCGCACGGAATATTCCCTGCCTTCCCATTTGATCCAGCCCTCGCCGAGGCCGGCCTGCGAGTAACGCGACTGATCAGTCGTCCGGCGGCCACGGGATTCGGCGAGCTGGTGATTCTGCAAGTAGGGCGGGCACACGCCCTCCCAGGTCACATCAAATGACAAGCCGCTCTCGTTGGTCGCCAGTTTCAGCTGCATGGACTTCAGCGGCTCGACAATCTTGAAGGTGAATGGGCCGACGCTAAGCGAGAAATCGCGCCGCCAGCAACGGCTGAAGCGCAGCGTGAACTGCCTGCCCTTGTCATTGAGCATGGCGTACCCTCCGATCATGTCAGTGTTCGGATTGAGCCGCATGCCAGCAGCCAGCACGACTTGCGTGTCGGGGCTGAACAGTCCCCAGTAGTAGCCTTCGTCCCAGCTGTAGTCCGTGGAGGGAATGTAACTGAACGGATAAGGCGACTGGTGGACAGGAAATTCATCGTAAGGCGTCAGCTTCATGACACGGCTCCGAGCACCACAACTGAATCAGATTCCCTCGAATCCCTTCGCAAGATCGATGCCCAGGTCCTGATATATGACCATTGCGGTCGCACGGCCGCCCAGGGTCACAGTGCCGCCCGGGTGCATGAAGGGACCAGCCAAATAGAGCCCACCGATCCCCGGCACGCGGTAGTTCGCCAGCGCGGGAATGGGCCTTCGTCCCAGCATTTGCCCCGCGGTCGTGCCGATTCCGAAAATGTCGCCGTGCATCATGCTCGCCGAATGGCGGTGATGATCGAGCGGCGTCTCGATGTGGCGGCCAAGGATCATCGAGTCATCGACATTCGTCGTGAAGCGCTTGAAAGTGTTCCAGACCAGGTCCCCGTACTCCTGGCGCTTTGTCTCCCAACCCTCCAGCCCGCCATCGGTGAGCTCCAGTGGCGCGAAGTTGTACAGATATAGCGCGCACTGGCCCGCCTCGGGGACACGACTCCGATCGATAAACGAGTTTATGATGGTGAGTGGACTGACGTGCTCATAGGGGATGCGGCCGAAGCGGAACCCGTCGAGTGCCTCGCGCATGGATTCCATCCCGTGGCGCGGCATATATTCGACCACCATGCAGTCGCGAAAGACATCCGGCGAGTGAGCCTTGAAGATGGGCTCCGCACTCAGTGATATCTGTTGATTGACGGCCCCGTGATTGCTGAGCTTCGTCCGTCGCGCCTGCCCTGCCAGTTGCCCGTCGATCTCGGGCACGAACTTCGCAAGATTCCAGGGATGGATACAGCCGATGACGGCCTCGCGGGCGCGAATCTCCCGCCCGTCCTTCAGGCAAACGCCCGTGGCGCGGCCGGAGGACACGATGACGCTCAACACTTCGGACTCGGTGAGCGTGGTGCCACCGTAGTATTGAATACACTCCACGAGCGCGTCAGTGACACGCTGGGCGCCTCCCACGGGGGCGAACGCACCACTGCAGTGAACCAGCGCGAGCAGGTTGTAGATCAGTACGCCCGTGCCGTTGGCCTCTGGGTTCTCCATGGCCTCCGCCACCCACTTCATGAAGTGCATCTTTACCTCGACGGACTCGAAGTAGTGGCACAGAATGTCGTAGGCGCTGTTGAAGAACGAGGCCGACAGCTCGCGCCCCATGGCGCTTTCCTCGAGCAGTCCCATGAACCGGTGCAGGGGCAGCGGGGGCGTCGCAGCTCCCTTCGTCAGCAGTGGAGCGAGCTGCACGCAACGGCCCGCAAGCTCCCGGTAGGCGTCCGCGTCGCGCGCAGAATACTGCGCGATCGATTGGCAGCTGCGATCGATGTCCCGGTAAGTGATCAGCCCCGTACCGTCATCAAACAGCGTGGAGAACGCCGCGCCCCATTCGACGAATGACAGGCCATGCCGGGAGGTGAGATGCAGTTCGTCGTTCGCCAGTGCGGGATTCCCCATACAGGTCATGAATCCCGTGGCGTGTAAGTCGTGTATGAACCCCGGCGCCACTTCCATGGACACCGCACCGCCTCCAAAGTGAGCATTCTTCTCGAGCACCAGAACGCTGCGCCCGGCTTTTGCCATGTAGGCGGCTGCGGTCAGCGAGTTCGTGCCCCCGCCGATGACAACGACGTCGTACTGGTCGGGCACGCAGCTAAGTCAGCCTCATATCGGGCTTCCAGTGGACCTCAGGCATGGCCGGGAGCATCAGACCAGGGGGTGCTGCCACAACCCGCGGGATCGCTTGCACCATCGCTACCACGGTCATGATGTAGCCGGCGGGCGCCGGATCACGCGTTGCATCGATGACTAAATGCTTCGCGAGCGAACCCATCCCCTCGACGCTGACCCGTATCGAAGGGCGGCCTTCGATAGCCACCGTCCAGAAGTCGTTCGCGGTGGCTTCCTTTGGCTTCATCGCCTCGCCCATGTACCAGAACACCTCAGTGCGGTAGAAAGGCTTGCCGGTGTCGGTGTAGGCGGTCCACGCATAGGAGACCAGCGCCACCGTGCCCGTCTCGATGGTCATGTGCGGAGTCTTGATGGCAGCCGGCGCGGTCCGCACCTGTGAGGTGCGCTCGATGCGCTCGACCTTGATGCCGAGCTTCTCGGCCGCGTAAAGGATCGGCTGCTTCAGGTAGTTCTCGGCGAACGAGCCCATCACCGGATTGTTGGCCACCGCCTCCTTGGGACTGCCGAATCCCAGGAGCTGTAGCGTCTGCAGCGAGTCCGCCAGCAACTCGGCATTGAAGAACTCCTGCATCGAGATCTGCTGGATGTCGTTGCTGAGACCGGTCATGGTCATCGCCAGACGCTCGTTGAAAAAACCCGGGGTGATTCCGGTGCCGTGCAAAGTCGACCCACCCTTGCGGGCGGCTGCCTCGAACCTGGCCTGAACCTCCTCACCGCGCGCCTTGAGGAAGTGGTACGGCAGCGGCGTAACCACATTCCGCCCTGACTCCAGCAGTGCCAGAATCTCCTTGTCGGCGCGGAAGTCGCCGAAGTCGCGCGCGGTGTACAGGACACAGTCGCAGTCGATTTTCACAAACTCATCAAAGCTCGTGGTCGCCTTGACCCCCAGCGTACCAATACCCGCGAGCTCGCCGGCATCGGCGCCATTCTTCTGAGGCGAGTAGGCCAGCACGCCCACCAGCCGCGTCTCCGGCAGACGGCTCAACTCTCGGATGGAGCAGCTGCCGAGCCCGCCCGGGCCCACAACGGCGACTTTGAACGGTTCGCGCATGTGCTTATCCCTGTTCGGCTTCAGCGGGCGAGCGGCAGGGACTGACCGAGCGGCTGACGCTCGCGAGCGGTAGCGGTTGCAGGTCGGACGAACTTCAGGGTGGCCAGATAGGTCACCAGCAGCGACAGTGCCAGGGTGACCAGTGCCGCGGCGCGCGTGACGTTGACCCCGACTCCGGAGTTCAGTGCCAGGAACATGGGCCAGCCGGCCGCCATTTCACCGGCGCCAACGATCATCGGCGCAATGGCGACGGCAAAGATCGCGCGCGGACCGCGCAGGACGTCATCCAGCGCGCTGAAGGTGATTCCGAAGAGTATGGGCGGCAGTGAGTTCGTCGCCGCCATCCACACCGGGAAGCCCAGCAGCTCGAAGGGTTGGTTGCCGTAGTAGGCGTAGATGTTACCGATCTGCAGCGCCGGCACTTCCAACAGCAGGTTAGCAACCCAGAACAGGGCGTAGAGCTTCCACACCTGTCCCGCAGTGATGCCATCTCGGAACTTCTTGTACATGAAGTAGCCTAGCCCGCCGATGTACCACCCGTAGGCCGGCAGCATCCACAGCGGCACCGAGATATTGAAGATCCGATACATTGGGGTGGCGCCGTATTGGGCATACCAGACGTTACAGAAGACGTCGTACAGGCACTCCTGTAGCGATGCGACCATGGCGCCGAGCAGGATCATCAGGGGAAGCACCCGGCGTGACTTGCGGCTATCATTGATGACCCAGAGCAACACCATCGCAAACAACACGAAGTTGACGGTCAGGATGAGGCTGTAGTGCGGCGACATCACCATGTCGGTCGGCGGTGTGGCTAACTGATTAGGCAACATACATCCCCTCGTTGAGTCGTTGTGACGAACGTCAGTGTCTCAACTGATCTCGGCCAACACCTCGCCTGCCTGCCGAAGCTCACGTGCCGGCTGCAGATCCGCCATCTTGCGGCAGGTCGCGACGATCATACTGTACAATATTGTTCGCTTCCATACGAATTCAGATTCCGACTGCGCTCGGCGCAGACTGCCTTTGAATGAGCTCGATCACTACCGTGCACAGCCACACCAGAACGAGCGACAGCGCCACGGCCGCCAGCGCGCACAGCTGCACGGCCCATTGCGGCAGGGCGGCATTCATGCCCACATAGAGTGGTAACCCCGCACCCACGTGCGTCATGGCCGTGCCGACCGCGGCCAGTGGAATCAACAGGATCTGACTCCAGCCGCGCAGTCGCGTCAGGGCCACGTACATCAACGTCGCGCCGCCGATCATGCTGCTGGCGTTGAGGAAGTTCCAGGCAATGGGTGCCATACCCGGCCAGGGACGCAGCGGCTGGTAGCCGTAATACACCCATAGTCCGTGCATGACCGGGACGATCTCGAACAGCGCAAAGACCAGCGCGGCGACGACCAGCAGCTTCCAGATGTATGCCGTCGTGATGGAGCGGGCCACCATGCGCGGGTAAAGGATCAGGTATACCGTGCCATAGGCGGCCAGGTAGCCAAGCCCGATGTGCCAGGGAATGGTCCGATCCACCGCCCTGAACATCACAACAGCGCCGATATCCGGATGCACCGCGTGACCAAGGTAAGTCACGATGGGCTCCATGACGATTGCAACCAGAGCGCCGCTGACCATGAACAACGGCGTCGGGGAGCGATAGCGCCTCGACATGATGATGGCAATCACGAGCACGACGGCTGCCATGCAGACCGTCAGCCAGAGAAAGATCGTCTGGGCGGGCTCGGGCATTCGCAGTAGGGGCGCGGCCGGTATGTAGGCGCGTGCAATGGGATGCTCGATCATATAGCGATAGAGATTCACGCGGCACCCGCCCGGTTGCCGACCCGAAACAGTCGTCTTTGAATTCCATCGACCCAGCGGTCGGGCAGATGGCTCAGGAGCCCGGCCGCCCTGGCAGGCAAGCCCACCCGGTAGCGCGCCCGAGGACGCCGGCACTGCAGCGCATGCGCCATCGCCTTCGCGACCTCGATGGGCTCGAGCCCGCCCTTGGCGGGGTCTGACAGCTCGACGATGCGCCGCAGGACAGGCTCGAATACGCGGCGGTCCTGCTCCGGCATGCGCGTCAGAAAGCGCGCAAGCTTGCCAGCGCCCTCAGCGGTCAGGTCACTCCTCACGGATCCCGGCTCGATGAGCACGACGGGAACTCCGAACAGCCCCAACTCGAGCCGCAGCCCCTCGCACAGCGCGTGCAGTCCGGCCTTGGTCGCGCCATAAATGCCGATCGTCGGTGCAGTCAGCACGCCCATCGTCGAACCATGGATCAACACACGACCCCTGCCCCGGCGCACCAGCGGCAGCGCCGCACGTGTCAGCAGCATGGTGCCCAGCAGGTTGACTTCGACAATCTGGCGTATCTCAGGCACCTCGAAATACTGCAGGGGACAGCCGTGATACACACCGGCATTGTTGATCAGGCCCTGCAGACCCGCCGCGGGCCCGAGGTGTGCCTCCACTTCGCGAATGGCAGCATCGATGCTGTCTGAGCTGGCCACGTCGAGCATCACCGGGATGACGCGTTCGGGTGCCGTGGCCCGCAGGGCCCTGCCGTCCGCCGCCGTGCGCACGCCTGCAAACACGGTGAAGCCGATGGCAGCGAGGTGACCGGCAATGCTCCTGCCGATGCCGCGTGACGCCCCGCTGATCAGCACGGATCCAGGCATCAACTTAGCGCGCTCCGCGAGTGTCTTGTTCACCATGAGATAATTCCGCGCGTGCGTACACTGTATCATCGGGATCCACGAAAGAGCATCAGGAACGCCGACCACTTGGTCCTGAAGGACATCAGGCCCATGGCGCGGCGCATTTCCGCAGGCTTGACAATCGCGCGAATGGGCATGGCGCCCATGATGGTTCCTTCCACCACCAGGTTGTTGGCTTCCGGGTAGATGCGGTTGATATCCATCAGCACAGAGTTGTCGGTTGCATACAGCTTCATGACGTTCTCGCCGTCCCGTGCAGCTCGCGAAATCGAGCCTGCAACACAAATTTCTGCACCTTGCCCGAGGTGTTGGTGGGAAGCTCGCTTAGCTGCAGCCAGTATTTGGGAACCTTGTGGCGGGCAATCCGCTCCTGCAGGAATGCGGCGAGCGCCACCTCGTCGATCGACTTGCCCGGCGCCGGAACAATGGCGGCCGCCACCTGCTCGCCCCACTGCTCATCGGGCACACCGAAGACGCTGACCTGTGAGACCAGCGGGCTTTCCATGAGCTGATCCTCGATCTCGCGCGGGTAGATGTTTTCACCGCCGCGGATAATCATGTCCTTGAGCCTGCCCGTGACTTGAACGTAGCCGTCGGGTCGCATTCTGCCGAGATCACCCGTATGCACCCAGCCGGCGGCGTCCTTGGTCTCGGCCGTCACCTGAGGCAGGCGGAAGTACTCAGCCATGACGGTGGCGCTACGCACGCAGATCTCGCCAATCTGTCCGATGTCTGCCACGGAGCCGTCACGGGTATTGATCACCTTCATGGACGAGCCACCAAGCGCAATGCCCACGGTGTTGCAGATGCGGTCCTCGTCGTCTCCCCGCAAGGTGAGTGCCATACAGCCCCCGGCTTCCGTCTGACCAAACATGACCTGTACGGAGCACTTCATCTTCTGCCGGATTTGACGAACCAGCTCTGGCGGAACAGTCGTGCCTCCGGTGCAAATGACTTCGATGCTGGAGAGATCGGTAGCTGCCCAGCGCTCGCTCTGGAACGCCTTGATTATCATGGTCGGCACAGCCATGAGCAGCTGTACGCTGTGGCGCTCGATCGCGGCGAGCATGGCGTCAGCATTGAACTCCGGGAGCAGTACCTGTGTGCCGGCGTTCGACAGACAACCCAACGTGTTGGTGACCGTTCCACCGATGTGGAACATGGGCAATACATTCAGCCAGACCGAACCGCGGCGCACGGCGAATCTAGCCTGAGCGCGGCCGGCGTTGTTGAGTGTGGCCGAGTGAGTCAGCACCACGCCTTTGGGCCTGCCGGTGGTTCCTGACGTGAAACAGATCAGCGCCGCGGCATCCGGCGGCACCTTGGGCAGCTCGCAACGACCACCCCCGGCGATGAATGACTGCCAGTCATCGAATGACATCACCGACTTCAGCCCGGGAAGTGACTCACGCACTGAATCGATGACGGCGACGTTGTCCAGACCACGAAACACCCGGTCCATGAACAGACCGCGGCTCTCGCTCTGGCTCAGCAGGAAGCGCAGTTCCTCCCGACGGCAGGCCGGATTCACGGTCACCAGAGTCATGCCGGCGAGTGCGGCCCCGAACTGCAGGAGCACAAACTCCGCCTTACCGGCAGCCCAGGTGGCGATGTTGTCGCCAGGCACGAAGGACTGTAGAAGCGCCTGCGCCACCGTTTCGGCCGCTGCGAGAAGTTGCCTGTATGTCCACCTGCGCGAATCCCCGGTCGCAGAAAATTCGATGAGGGCGTCGCGGTAGGGCACTTCCCGGACCACCTGACGAAGCAGCTCGCCACTGGAAGTGTCCAGCCAGGCGGCCTCGGCCGGCATCTCTATCAATGACTTCACCAACGGATCAGCGAGCATCGCCGGCACTCGCTTGGCGCTGTGTCATGTCGAAGACTCGCAGCGTATCCATGTACTCTCTCAACGTGGTGACCTTGCCGTTGCGCACCTCGAAAAGGAAGTGGTAGGAATTGAAGAATGGTGCACCGCTGCGCCAGACGCCGGTTCCGGTCGCTTCAATCGCGACGCGGTGGCCTTCCGCGGTCACGCCGACTATCATGAGACTCAGCGGCTCACGCAGGGCCCGTGCCATTCCCTTTAGCAGCCGAGCGATTTTCGGACGATCCAGAATGCCGGAGTCCTTCAGCCGCGCGGGGTCTCCCGCCACCCACCAGGTGACATCCCCACTCATCAGAGCGAGGCACGCGTCTGCTTCGTAGCGCGCAGCCAATTCGAGGAAGCGCATGGCCAGGTTCTTATTAGCTTCCAGCAGGGAGGGAGACACGCGCGCGGCCTCGTTTGCTACAATACAGTATGCACGCAATCTAGTATACTCGTACGTGCCACTCTGGAGCCAGCACCATGCCTAAGGCTGCATTCGACTACCGCAAAGGCTATGCGGTTTACCCCGAGAACAGCTCGGGGCCGCACGGTGTCAAGGCGCCCTACGTCGAACTGGGAACTTCGCCGCCGGACAAGACGCGTTACTACTCTAGGGAAGAGGCGGCGCTGGAGTGGCAGCACCTGTGGATGAAGACCTGGGCCTTTGCTGGCCTCGTGCAGGACCTGCCGAACGTCGGCGACTACTTCCGCTACAACCTCGGCAAGGAGTCCTTCATCGTCACGCGTGTGCGCGCAGGCGACGACGGCATCAAGGCGTTCTACAACGTGTGCCCGCATCGGGGCAATCGGCTGATCCATACGGACTTCGGCCACGCCACCAACCAGTGCTTTAGCTGCGACTTCCACGGCTGGAAGTACCACCTCGACGGTCGCAACAAGGAGATTGCCGACGAGCAGGTTTTTCGCAGGGAAGTGATTGCCGATCGCCCGGGCCTGACTCCCGTGAGCTGCGGCGTCTGGAACAGCCTGGTGTTCGTCAATCCCGACCCGAAGCCGCGCCTGAGCCTGAGGGAGCATCTCGATGTCATCGTCGAGCATCTCGCGCCCTATGATTTCAGCAAGCTGCGTGTACTGCGCGACCTCGAGTTCTGCTGGGAGGCCAACTGGAAAACCGCCCTGGAAGCCTTCATCGAGTTCTACCATGCCGCGGTCGTGCATCCGGAAGCTATTCCGGTCACCGAGACTCTCGAGTGTCAGTACGACCTGTACAAGCACGGCATCAGCCGCATGATCATCCCGATAGGTTTCGTCTCGAACAAATTCGAGGACCGAGATACGGTCAACGATTATCTGAAGATGTTCGTGTCGATCTACGGGGGAAACCCGCATGACTACGCGCATCTCAAGGGCTGGGAATACAAGCGTGCCCTCAGCGACACCAAGCGCAAGTGGGGTAAGAAGCACGGCCACGCATTCTTCGACAAACTGACGGATGATCAGATTGCCGATGACTGGAACTATTTCTCCTTCCCCAACATGACCATCAACGCGTTCGCTGATTCCGTACTGCTGCAGAACTTCCGGCCGCACCCGACCGATCCAAGCAAGAGTTATTACAGCGCCATCACTCTTTGCCTGCCCGTCAGTGACAACGAGACGCCGGTGATCGACCTCAACTCCTTCGGTCCGGAGACCTTCGGCCCGAAAGGATGGAAGGGTGAGGAGCGGCCAGCGCGCTTCGTGCCAAAGGAGCTGGCGGAATTCGGCTATCTGCTCGCCCAGGACGTCCGCCGCGTGCCGGAAGTTCAGAAAGGCATCGAGTCGGAATGCTTCAAGGGCGCGCGACTCTCCGAGATCGAGAACCGCATCCGCCACTATCTCAGAGAAGTCGATCGCTATCTGGGTCGCGGGACCTGAGTCGCACCCGCCACCAGGCCGATACCCCTTCGCGCATCGTCCAGCGTAGTATCCAGCTCTTCAATCGCTACGGTGTACAAAACGTCCCGATCGAGCGGATCGCACGGGATCTCGGCATCAGCCCAGGCAATCTGACCTACCACTTTAAACGCAAGCGTGATCTGCTTGAGGCCACCCAGGCCGTGCTGGAAAGGCATCTGCAGGAAGCCCTCGCTCGGCCCGTGCAGGTACATTCAGCGCGCGAAGCCTGCGACTACATCATCAGGGTGTTCCGCACGCTGTGGAATTTCCGCTTCTTCTTCAACGGAATCTCCAGCCTTCTTACCGAGAGCAGCCAGCTGCGCTCACAGTACGACGTCTTGCTGGAAGGTGTGCTGGGCACCGTCACGACCAATCTTGTCTATCTGCAGCAGCGTGGCTTCATGTTGACGCCACGTGAACCGAACACTTTCCGGCTGCTGGCAGAAAATCTCTGGGCTCAGTGGTTGAGCTGGCTGCGCGTCTACCACGTCAAGAATGCGCGCCGGATGACCCCAAGCAACGAGGCGCTGTTCGACGGCGCAGTGCATTTGTGGAGTATGTGCCAGCACTCGCTGGCACCGGCCTTCGGCAGCGAGCTGCTCGAGGTGTTCGAGGTGTTCGAGGTGTTCGAGCACCGGCTCAACGGTGGCAAGCGCCTGGGCCAGAAGCGGCGCTGAAGACCTGCCGCGTTCACTCAGCGTCGCGTCTTCAGAAATGGCAGGAAGCCGTTGGTTTCCGCAATCACCTTTTGGTAGGCCGGCCTCGAGCCCATGAACTTGTCCTGGAAGGCGCGACCCAGCACGCTCGTCAACATGATGGTGTTGAAGATCGGTCCGACGATCGTCCACCAGATACCGGGATTGGCGGAGACGGCCGTGAGATAAATACCCCACCAGACGGTCGCGTTGCCGAAATAGTTGGGGTGGCGCGTATGAGTCCAGACGCCTGTGCGCAGATAGCGCCCCTTGTTGGCGGGATCCGCTTTGAACGCCTGCAGCTGGCCGTCTGCGACGGTCTCAAAGTAATAGCCGATGCCAAAGACGAGCATACCGAGCGCAGTGAGGCAACCTATTGGGCTCGCCGCCTCGGTAGCCGGTGTGATCGCGATCATGGCCCAGACCGCCGGCAATCCGATGAGCGCAATTACAATGGCCTGCGGCTCCATAACCACGAAGAAACTCTTCCACCAGTAACCGGGCGACAGGCGTTTGGTGAAACCCAAGTAACGCGCATCTCCTCCGGTCGTGTTGCGGTATCCGTACCAACGCTTGGACAGATAGAATCCCAGACGGCAGCCGTGCAGCGAAGCCATCAGCAGTACGATTCCGGCAGTGAGGGAGGTGGGCCGCACCAGCCCGTAGGCAATCCACACGGGAATGGCATACCCGAAGCCGTAATACCCATCCATCATGGAATGGTTACCCTGGAAGAGACCGATGAACCAGATCACTGTGACCGCGAGGAAGGTCCAGGCCGTACACACCCAGAAGATGCCCCACGGGGTTCCCAGATCAAAGCCCAAGCCCATCAGGAACTGACTCATTGCACTATCCGTCCGACGCTGGAGGTCACGATCATCGCTGTGGTGGTCTGGCCCCGTTCAAGGGCGATCTGCTGAACGGTTGAAACTGCGGTTGGCCTCCACTCTTCGTTATATATACCCGGGCGTGTGCCAGACCAGTCAGTACCTATCCGTATCGTACGTGTTCGTATCTCTCATTACAACGGATCCGCGTATCACTCAGGCCGCTGTGGCAGTAAATGCCTCGAGCAGGTTCTTTGCGGCCCTCCCGCCCCAGGCGATTGCAGTATTCTGGCCAGTCTGGGAGAGATAGTCGCCGGCAAACTGTATGCGGGCGCGGGTGCTGAGCGTTGCGGCAAATTCGGCAATCGCGCGGTAGACCCCGGGGCGCGTGTGCGGTAGTGCGATTGGCCATCGGCGCACGTACGTGAAGTCGACAGTGCCGCGCAATTCCGGGAACAACCGGCAGACCGATTGTAGCGATCGCTCCACCAGCACCTCGTCGGCGCGATCCGCCCATGCGGCGGCTGCCGCCATTTCCCACGACACCGTCAAAAGACCGTGGCCAGCAGGAGCGCGATCAGGAGCCTTGTTGTTCTCAATCACGATCATCGCAATCTCACGGTCCTCTGCCGAGGGGAATTGCACGAGAAACGCGGGGGTAGATGGCGTCCGGGCCGTGCCGATGATGACATTGATACCTTTGGTAAACTTGAGCCGGTCGTCCAGCCGCTCGAGCTCACTGGTGTATTGGGGGCAGATGTTCTTCGCCCTGGGCAGAGGGCAGGCAACGACACAGGCGTCGAAGCTCTGACTACTCAGAATGCCGCGCGAGTCAATACACGAGACTGTGACGCCGGACCCGGTGTCAACCACGCGCGTCACGGTCGTTTCAAGCCGCAAATCACCAGCGCGCCGGGCCAGCGCCTCGATTAGCGCGGCTTGCCCACCTACGAGCGCTGCGAGACGGCCGGCAACGGCGTTTGCGATGCCGGACATGAGCTCGACCCGGCTCACCTGGCTGGAGTTAGCCAGCAAGAGCGCACGTGTGAGCGGCTCGCCGAAATACGCGTCAGCCTCGGCGCCTGCAACACGTACGAAGTAATCGCGCGCGCTCTCGTCATCTAGGGCCGCGGCCTTGCTCAGGTCGTCGTAGGAAAGCATGCCTCGCAGCTTTGCCACGACCACCTCGCCAGCGACTCGGAACAGGCGGATCTTGGTCGACGTCGAAAGGAGGTCTGTTGCCAGGGCGGAACGAATGAGCCGATCCAAGCGCAGCAAACGTATACGTCCCTGCCGATAGATTCCCAGGTACGGCGACGTCCAGACGGTTTCGAGCCCGAGCTCCTGGACCAGTTGCATATAGAGCGGGTAGCGCGCCGCAATGGCCGTGGCGCCGGTATCCGCCCGATATCCTTGACGCACAATCGTCTCGACGCGCCCACCCAGATGATTGGCTGCCTCATAGACGGTTACGTTCCACCCAGCCTGACGGAGCCGATAGCCAGCCGTAAGGCCTGCGGTACCTCCCCCGATGACTGCCGCCGCACGCCGATCCGCATTTGCCAGAGTGTTGTTCACCGCTTTGACGCCCGCTGTCTGTTGTTGAGGAAGCGCGCGATGATGCGTCCCGCCGCAAGCTCGCCCGAGGTTACGGCGGTATTGACGCAAGCGAGCGCGAAGTGATCGCCCGCCAGCTGAACGCGACCGCCCGGATTCAGCCTGCGGGTGACCTCGGCGAGCTGCTTGTAGTACCCGGGGAACGACTTGGTCGCCGTGAAGTCCCACCGTTGTACGTGGTACCCCTCGACCAGCCGACTTATGCCCGGCAGCACGCGTTCGATCTTGACTATACCTCGCCCGAAGACCTCAGCGTCACTCAGGCTGCGCATCGCCGCCGCCCACACGTCACAGGCGCGCGTGGCGATGACGCATACGTCGCACCGCTCTATCGTCTCGCGGCCGCCGGGCCCTCTGCAGGTGACCTTATCGAGATGCTCCGTGCGGGTACGTCCGCCAAGACGGTCCTCCCGCTCGCTGAGTTTCACGGCGACCCCAGCTTGCTTCAGCCGAAACGCCGCGGACACTCCGGCGGCTCCGCCACCAATTACGATTGCTGTTGTTGCACTCAAGAGGCTTCTCGCACATTCCGCAGCGCCTGCAACCGGGTAGCCGCGCGGTTGCCGAACTCAACCTCAGCGTTCTGCGTAGCGTACTATGAGACACCCCTCCCGGGATCCACGTTGTCACCCTGCAACGCTATTGATATTCTTGTATACCGTTCTCCTGCGTATTACTCCCTGACTCGAAGCCGGCTGAAAGCGTGCCCAGAACCATTCAACTACTGAAGCAGGTGGATCGGGCGCTGGCGACGATGGGCGCCCAGTCAAGCAACCCGGAGCATCTCGCCCTCATCGGGTACGCCCAAGCGGCGATGAACGAGCTTCTGCTGCGGGAGGAGCACGCGTTCTACCTGGAACATATCGATCAGGGACTGAGCCTGCTGGCCGAGAGGGATCACCAGGAGTTGCGGGCGCAGCGTCAGCAGGTGACGTCGGCTTCGACATCCGATGCCCTATTGGCATTCATCAAGAGCCTGCAGGAACGGTTTGCCTCATTCAGTGCCCAGGACGCACCCGGGCTTGCCGAATACTTTCGGCGTGTGGGCGATTGGGAGGCGCGCTTCTACGCGCACCGTCTCAAGAACGCACACGCTCGAGGAGCCGACGCGGGGCCGACCATCACGGCTGCCACTCTGCAGGAATATCTGCGCAGGCGCTTTCCCCAGAGTGCCGACCTGACGGTCACTCGATTCGTGTCGCTCGCGGGCGGCTTCTCGAAGAAGACCATCCTGTTCGAGACAGAAGATGCAGCCCACGGCCAGCGGTCGATGGTGATCCGCGCTGAACAGCCCATCAGGTTACTGTGCATCGCAGGGAGCGACGTCGCGCGCGAGTATCATATGATCCAGCTGATGGCGCGGCTCGGGATGCCGATCGCCGAGCCCTTGTGGCTCGAGGAAGACCGCGCGTCGCTCGGCAGGCGCTTCATCGTGTCGCGTCGCGCCGACGGCGAGACCTACGGCGGCAATTTTGGCAGTCACAACACGCTGCGCCCGGCTCTGTTGGATTCGATCTTCGCAAACTTCGTCAAGCTGCACAACCTCAGAGTAGAGCCGGACGACCCACTGACCCGCAGGAGCCACCTTGAGGAATGGCTCCCGTTCAAGACCGCAGAAGAATGCACCCACTACCTCGTGAACAAATATCTGATCCGCATGATTGAGGAATCGCAGGCCGAAGAGTCACCGCAACTGCTGCGCGCGCTTACGTGGCTGCAGCGCAACGTACCCGAGGTGGACGAGCCACCTGCCGTATTGCACATCGATTTCGCCCTGAACAATCTCATCATCAAGAACGAGGCCGTTACCGCTGTACTGGACTGGGAGACCAGCCGGCTAGGCGACCCTGCCGAGGACATCATCTGGACTCAGCAGAATCTGGCGGCACACATTCCCATGCCTGAGTTCCTGCGTCGCTACGAAGCCGGCACGGGCCGGAAGGTCTCGGCTTACCGACTAGCCTATTCCCGTGTAGCAAAGTGCGCGCTGAACGCCATTACCTGCCTGGGCGCTTTGAGTGCCATCGACAAGTACGATGACACCGACAGCGCGTTTCTGCCGCTTGCGCTGTGCTACATGAGTCACTTCGGATCGCAATTCAATGGCCTGATCGAGGCAGCCGAAGCCGCTGCATGAGGGACGCGCACAAGCCGCGATGGCCACGCTGAAGGCCTAAGGCCCGGTGTGCTGTGGCAACTCGAGCGACACTTCCTCGCCCTCCACACGAGTCTTGAATACCCGTACCGGAGCGACGGCGGGTCCTGCGATTGATTCCCCGGTCCTCAGATCGAAGCAGGCGCCATGGAACGGACAAATGATGGTGCCCGCCATGATCCGGCCTTCATGCAGCGGATTACCGAGGTGCGTGCACTTGTTCTCGAGCGCCAGCACCTCGTTGCTGGAATATATCAGGACGATGTCAACTCCGGCGACGGTGCAGACGATGCGGCGCCGCGCGATGAGGTCGGCTTTCGCTGCCACCCGGACCCAGCAGGTCCCGCGGCTCATGTCGTCTTGCCGATTGCGTCAATCAAAGCCGCGGCAGCAGCATGAGGTGCCGAGCGCCTGGCGACAAGATCGTCGACCGCGCGCTCGAAGACATCGCCGCCCTCCCCAACGTTGCCGTAGCGACGATGCAGCGCCTTGCCGACGAGCTCTGTCAGCCGCACGCGGGCCCGACGTCGACGGCGATCGATACTCTCGGTCGGGTGTTGGGCAAGAAACTCGCCATGCCGACAGAGCGCTGCCAGCAGCTCGGAGACTCCACCCCCGGTGGTCGCCTTTACTTTCAATATGGGCGGACGCCAATCTCCCGAGGCGCGCAACTCGGCTGCTTCGCGCAACAGATTCGCCATCTCATCCGCACCGGCAAGATCGCTCTTGGTGACCGCAAAGATATCCGCAATCTCCAGGCAGCCTGCCTTGAGCGTCTGTATGGCATCGCCGGCGGCCGGCGGTTGCAGTACGACGATGCTGTGGGCAAAGCGCATGATATCGATCTCGTCCTGACCGACACCTACCGTCTCGACCAGGATCGAATCAAAGCCCATCGCGCCCATGACGATCAAGGCGTCTCCCGCAGCGTGGGACAGTCCGCCGACACATCCGCGGGTAGACATGCTCCTGATGAACACGCTCGAATCCGTGTTGTGCCGGGCCATCCGGACCCGATCTCCGAGAATCGCTCCTCCGGTGAACGGGCTGGAGGGATCGATGGCCAGCACCGCCAGCGACTTTCGCTCCCGGCGCAGCAAGGCGATGATCTCATCGACCAACGTACTCTTGCCGACTCCAGGCGGACCGGTGATCCCGATGACGGGTACGTCCTTGCTGGCGGTATACAGCGCGTCGAGCACCGGTTCCACTGCGGCGTCAGCGGCCTCGATCCGACTGATCAGCCGAGCACAGGTGCGCATCTCGCGACGCTGCACCGAGGCGACGACCGCTGTGATTCCAGGCGCGGACGCGTTTGCAAGTGCGTTCACGAGCCGACGGCTGAGCGGATGAACTCTATGATCTGCGGCGTGGTAGATCCGGGGCCGAACACCGCCTTCACGCCCATGGAATGCAGGGCCAGCTCGTCGTCCTTGTGGATGAGCCCGCCGAGCATCACCGGCACGTCGCCGGCACCGGCCGTGCGCAGCTTCTCCATCAGCTCCTTCGTGTAGTGCAGGTATGTCGCCGTGCTGAAGCTGAGACCGATGATGTCCGCATCTTCGGCGATTGCCGCGTTGACAATGCCCTCGGCCGTGTTGTGCTCTCCAAGGTAAATCACCTCGATGCCGTGGTCGCGCAACAGCTGGGCGAGAGTGCGGATTCCCTTGCTGTGTACGTCCGTACCCATCATAGCAAGCAGGCAACGCACTCTTGACGATGCAACCATGATGCTAGACTTCCGGGTACTCGAATGGAGAGGCGAGAACGCGGAACGGGTCATAGGGTAAGCCGTTGGCGCATCGCACCGTGCCCCAGGTCTCCGCGATGCTGGCATCGGCGATGAGTGCGTCCACCATCGCAGGGTGAGTATTGTCACGGCGGCGTGCCGCGCGATACAACGCAGCGATCTTCTGCTTGACCTGCACCTGATCGCGACCGGCCTTCAGCTCCTGGAAACGCTGCAGGTGGGCCGTCATGCGCGCTGGATCGTACTTGAAGCGCCCCGGTACCGACTGCTGCGACGGTATGAATCTGTTGACACCCACCACGACGCGCTTCTGGGTGTCGAGCTCGCGCTTGAAGTTGTAGTTGTATTCGTCCATCAGACCTTCGATCGTGCCGTTCTCGATCGCGCGCACCAGGCCAATGGACTCGATGCGTCCCAGCAGCGCCATGGCCGCGGCTTCGACCTGGTCGGTCAGCGCCTCGACATAGTAGCTGCCACCGAGGGGATCCGCCGTGCGCGCCGCACCGACCTCATGCGCCAGAATCTGCTGTGTACGGGTCGCCAGCTCGCGAGCTTCCTCGGTCGGAATACTGATCGGCTCGTCAAAGGTGCAGGTTTCCACGGACTGCACGCCGCCCAGAATTGCCGCCAGTGTCTGCACCGCGGTACGCGTAAGATTGTTCAGCGGCTGTTGATACACCAGCGAGCGCCCTGAGGTGTGGCAGGCGACTCTCAAACGCATGCTAGGTGTGTTCTTGGCTCCGAACCGGTCCTTCATCGTCCGGGACCACACCCGCCGCAAGGCGCGAAACTTAGCGACTTCCTCAAAGAAATCGACATCAACCGCCGAGACCCAGGC
>Ga0123355_10003302_pt1 | contig 23079 bp, 17 predicted proteins | sample TergutEmb28metaG_3_FD_89872 | JGI IMG/M metagenome (GOLD analysis project Ga0123355, IMG submission 89872) | Embiratermes neotenicus P1 segment gut microbial communities from Petit-Saut dam, French Guiana - Emb289 P1 | ecosystem: Host-associated > Arthropoda: Insects > Digestive system > Gut ... | reverse complement strand
TTTCATAGTTCAGGTATTTTCAATTAAAATATTTCTTAAGTTTCCACAGAGAGAGTCATGCGTAATGAAATCTGGATGCTGCACATGCTCTGGAAAAAAAAAAAAAAAAATGGGACTCTGCTTTGTTTGGCCTCCTGTAAATATGAGCCTGATTATTGAAAAGTGAGAATACTTTGTGTAAAGACTGAAATACAAACTGGAATTTTTCTGAAAACATTTCCAATTGGTTCTGATACTGTGTTACTCATTTTTAAAGCATAAATCCTATGGTGTCCAGGGGTTCATATTCTGATGCACTGATATAAGAAAGCTAGTACTGGTCCTAATTTTAATATCTTTCAGCATAATTTATCTATAACTTCCTTAATTATGATTTATTTTGATCTGCGGATGTTGCAGATTATAAGACCCTAAAATGGAAGATAAAATCTTCTCTGCTTTTTGCAGGTAATGATGTATGAATTATGTAGTTTGTGTTTAATGAGGTGAGGCATCAGCCAATTTTGTGGCAGTTGTACTTGTACCAGTGGCAATATAGTGTGGTTTTCAATATGCTGTTTCAGGATAAAACTCAAGTTGCCTGTATTGCAGGACCAGGAAAGATGCTTTTATGTATGGATATTGTCAAAAACAGGGTGAGTAATTACACATACGTTGTGAAATCCCTATAATTGAATTTAGTATGAATGTACCATCGAAGTACACACAGGAATTCAGTTTTACACCTGTCTTTATTAATTCTCAAACATGTTTATTCTTTATATTACCATTTTTGGGGTGATCACAAAATGGAAAGATGATGGAGAACTAATAATGACTGGTGTCTATTTGAATTCCTTTGTGCACTTTGATGGTTCATTCATACTATGTTGTAAGAGGGACATGGTTAACAGCAAATTATATTAAGGCTGTGTGAAGTTGAATATTTATAAATGTTCTTTTGATTGAGTTTTTTTTTTCTTCTTCTTCTTCTTCTTTCAGATTATTGCTGGCAGTAAAGATAGCAATAAGCTAGAAGCATGGATGTTTCCACAGGAATTACGAAACCATCTGAAAGAAGCAAAACATAGGTGAAAGGATCTCAGCATTTTATAGTGTGCAGCTTCTAATAAATACTCATAGCTTGAAACACAAGTTAGCTTCTATTGCACATCTGTCAACATGTTTCTTGACATATGCATTGGGACCTACTTGAGGTCACAACCAGTTCTTACAGTTCCTCCATATAACTACCATTATGAGTTTTTTAATTTTTTACATTACAACATTTATAAAATGTCTTAACTAAAATTATTTATTAAACTGAATTATCCACACAGATATTTGTTGCAGTTAATATTGTGTGCACAGTGACTATCTCCAGTCATGTTCACTAGCGTAGGAAAATGTGAGCTTAGAGTGTATGGGCTAGTTTACTGACACCGTGGCTGTACTATTTCTGCTGATAACTCAGCAGCTGGAACAGGCATTTACTAGTTTGTCCTATTAGGTGAGGGCCTTAGATTGTCTCAGTGCAGTTGTGCAGTGTATGCTGTTGGATAGTGTTTTTAACAAGACTTCAGAAACTGTGTTGGAAAAAAAAAGTCACTGGAAGTTTTGTGTAAGAAGTCTTGCATCATCAATGCCATGTTAAAAAACTGTACCCAATAAAGCACACAATTTTGAAGGATAGACCTGTAAAAAAATAAGTAAATATATAAATAAGTGAATAAATTGATTTCTCATTTATCATTTCTGCATTGTTGTGTCGTCATTGACTGTGACTGGGAAGCTTAACGCTGGTGTTGAAAAGGATTCCTCCTTCGCATATTCCTCAAGATTGAACCATGGAAACCGTGAGCTGTTGATCATCCATCGATATTCCATCACCAATAGTGCACATGATATACTAGTTGAGAATTCAAGCTAGCAACAAACTGGAGAGAACACAGCATCCCTGACAATGAAGCAGAGGTGAGTGGATGAGTAAAACCTCCATCATATGTCAAGAAATATGTTCAGAAAGTGTGAGACCTGCTTTGAAGCTGGAGTTTGCACTTTGAGACTTCTGAGTAATGCACGTATACAGTGAAGTGCAGAAAAACACTGTACATTGCTAACTGATGCAAGCTTCATATGTGATAAAGCTCCAATAACAGTTGCTGCTGTTGGAGGCAATGTACTATTCTAGATACACTGAAAGTTTTAAATTTTTTTTACCACCTTGTTTTTGCTGTAAGTTTTCATTATATGTGGATTCTGTGTGTCTTGCATGATAACTGCACACAAATGTGCTTGTAACCTTCCTCCTATATGTCATAATTATCATCAGTTTTTTGTTTATCCCATCACATTTTAAGTTAACTGACTTTAGTGTGTATTTTACTTTGCACCCCCCTTATCTGTTTTGCTGTAGTATTATATGTAGTCAACTGATTTATATTTCTGCATTGTATTACTTTGCTTTCTGTCATTTTCACCAGGTTTCTTGTTCTGTAGCATGTACTAACATTTGCACTGGGACTCCACACTGTGGGTAAGTGATGGATATTTGTTTAAAACCATCACATGTATTTGTACCCTGTTTTGTCTTTTGTGTCTGTTGCTGTTATCTGACCTGTGTTCAGTGAGCATGGTTATATAGGCCAAACAGAAAAGAATATGAAATGGAAGTGTGCAAAGTATATATTACATTTTCATTTTTTGTAGGATGTAGTGATGGTGTCCTGTTCAAAGGTCAGAATTGCTGTGCAAGTCAAAAAACTTGCTGAACACATGTTACGGTAAGAAACGATGGTAACATGATGCAATATAAGTATCACAGATAACCAGATAAAAACATGTATATCTAGAGACCTGGTGCTGACAGATGTGCAGTAGTTAAAACTGTGAGTATAGGTGAAAGGAGGCATGTGAATTGGCAACAGTATATCAAGGTTTTGAAGGTATGAAGATTTCAAACAACTGGAAGAGAAATACTGCAATGGCTGGTGGTGTTTCATTGTTTTGAATTCTACTCTGGCTCTTCAGCTGACATTTGCATCTCCATAATTGTATTAATTAGATAAGAAGTATGAATGTGTTCATGGTAAACTACTCTGTTTTATGTATTAATTTGGGTTCTGAAAAAGTGTACTGACAAAAATTCTCTTTGTGAGCAGTAGTTTTTCCAGTAAATATTAGAGTAGAGGACTGATGGGAGAAAAGGGATTAATAGAAGAAGACTGGAAGGACAGAGACAAATGGAAGAAAAAGATAAGATAATTGTCAAATGGGTGCAGGAAGATGTGGAAATGTCAAACAACCTGCTAAATAAAAAAATATTTGTTTTGAGTGTACATGGGAAAAAAAACTCATGTTAAATTTGAACAAAGACTCATCCTACTTTCAGAACTTCCAATATTCAACTTTTTCATGCTCAAATTTCTTGGATTGACAGGTTTCTCAGTATGACTTCATTTAGTTCATTAGACATTTTGTTTACCTAACCAAACTTTACTTGCATTTAAACATTTTTATTAACCCAACTAGTTTCATAGGGATACCAGAGTCAATGGTATGATTATGCAAAACATGACTTCTAACTAAATCATAAGCATTCTTGAAGTGTGTAAATAGCTGATGCACTGCCCCATTGTATTCCCATTTTCTCTGAAGTAGTTCATAAATGTATAATATATGATCACTTGGTGACTGTTGTCAAAATCATTCATAAATGTAAGGGTGTGTACATTATGTGGCTAAAATGGTAATGCCAGTTTGACCTGGGTAAACAGAAAGTTATTTTTTCTGGTTTTGTTGTGAGTGCTTAGTGAAGATGGAACACTGATGACAGTTTTTACATTTCTGCAGACTAAAACTGCCATTACTATTACACACTTATAATGGCTTTTGAAGGAAGTGATCATAAGCAAATATCAGTTCTATGTATAAATTTGTCTTGGATCCAGTTAGTGATTATTTAATGTATCTCATTTGTATTAGACTTGGATGTAAAGAGCTTGTGCATCTCTGGTCTGGCCATAACATGTGAATGACAAATGTAGTAAGGACTTGGCATATAAACCTTTATATAACATTACTTTTGAGATCAGTGTTGTTACATGTAAATAGACGGATAGATGTTAAAGACATGCTGATGTTAGTAGGTATCCACAAATTGCAAATTTTGAAGCCTGACTGTGTTTGTCAAGAGTAACTTTTATGTGTATGATAAATGTAATAAAAATATGTTTACCTTTATGAAATGAAATATAGATGGAGCCATCTCTTTATAAGATGAGCCATTCTCTGTTCATACTGAATCACTCAAATTTCTGATACATAATTGTGCAGAAAAGTGTGTAAGTAATACCTTATAAATGTCTATACACACTGCTTTGCCATTCATTTGCATAAAACACTAATAACTGTAGACATTTTGCAGAAATAGTATTTTCTGACTCAACCTTGGGATGAGGAAGACGCATATATTTTCAACAGATGATTAAGTCATAATATTCAAATCTGTAAGTGTCATAGATGTAGAGCATTACTTTTGTGTAGACAAGTACTGATACTTGAGATGGATCTGTGTGTACAACAAGTACCAATATGTACTATTTTCTCTAGTTTTTCAGTCAGAATTGGCAGTGCTGAACCCATGAAACCTGTTCATGTGTGTAAAGGAAGTACAGTTCACTCCATAACGTGGCATGAAGGCATGGTTGTGGGGGGAGGGGGTGGATTTGAAGGTATTGCTCTACCCTTCCTTCAACTTATGTGTTAGATGTGGAATGGTGGTCAGTGCCACTCCCCAGCTGCTTTACCCCCAGAAAGGGAGGATTCAGTTCTCATTGTATAGGAGGCTGAGTGGGCCTCAGAGCTAGTCTGGAAAGTTACAGAACGTGCTTCTGCACCAGGGTTTGAACCCTAGACCGCCCAGTCCATAGCAAGTCACTATACCAATAATACTATCACAGCCATCATTTTAGAGTGTTATTTTATCTGAAACATACACATTTTTATTTAAAGTTTTCTTGTTTTCCTAATGGACAGTAAATAGGAATAATTCCTTTCATACTCACATATATCTCCATAAAAAAATGATTATGTTACACAAGACACATAAATTTTGGCACAACAAACAGCATGTATGTTCATATTCAGTTTACATAAGGAAATGCTCTTACTATTGTATTGTTTTTGATTACATTATATTTCTTTTATTTTAATTTTTAAAAAGTAAAAATCTTCAAGACATGCCTGTAGTAATTTAAGCGGTCAACCTGCTGATGGCCAGAAAGCATGAAATATGTAGCAGCAGTTGAATAATAAATGTAGGTGTGATCCACAAATTTGTGTACACTGTTGGTTGCATTATTTGATTCCTCCTTCATTTTCCAAAACAAAAGGCTTCCTTTTTAGGACAATTCACTGTTCTTACTTGCCTGTCCATGATACTTTCTTTCATTTCATCAAATTTTAATAGTATTTCTCCCCCATTTCCTATCACGGTAAGTACCCATCCTCCCCTAGTCCCACTCTCTTCTATACTTTCCTATTACTCCACTTAAAATTGGCCACCTTGTTTCTCTGCACTCTCACTTCTCCCTTCTGGGCTTCCTTGAGCTCTGTCCTCATTCACCGTGCCCCCATACATTGACCAACTTTCTTCCTTGCAGATGATGATGGAGGTACCAGTTTCACTTTTATCTTCATGAAAACTGTTCAGCTGATGTTTCTGTAACAGTGATACTGCTAGAGCAGCACAAGGCACACCACACTTCTTAATCAAACCAATCAAACCACGTGTGTCAGATTTATCCCGGGATGCTGACCCATGTGACAGGGTGTAGAGCCATTTCTCCATGTAAGACATCAATGAGACATTAAACTAACTTGATGTGGCACAGTAATCTTGAAAAGCTAATAGCTCTTTAGGTAGTCAAGAAACTTCCTACTTTTATCAAACCTGAAGGTGCACTACTGTCACTGTCCTGAACTGGATTAATTCAATCCATGACTTCCCATCCTGTTTTTAAGACCCATTTAAATATCCTGCTAGCTATGCCCACATGTTCAAAGTGGCCTGTTTCCCTCAGATTTCCCCACCAAAACTCTGTATACATTTCTCTTCTCACCCACATGTGCCACATGACCCACCCATCTTATTCTGCTGCATTTGATAACCCCAGTAATGTTTGGAGAAGAGTGATAATCATGACACTCCTAATTATGCAATTTTTTCACTGGAAATTAGATCAAAATTTATTTTAAACCTTGTTTTTTCAGTACAAATGTACAAATGAATATTTTCACTTCCCTCTAAGGGATCCCAATTACTCCATTAATTGAAATGTACTGCTGCTCCAGTGCTCACTCCTTGTTTGTTGTCTCAACTCTCAGCAGCACTTTGCCAACATTTCTTCGTTCAGCCAGCACTCTGGTGGCATCTACAACCTGCAATAAATGGTTGAGAAAGTCATGGTAGCAAGAAACCAGCATGTCAGAGTCACAGGTCTCACAGCAGTGTTGATGAAGAGTTAAGTGCTTTTGGATATAACACCATGTAGACATGAATACAGTAAATATGTTGGAGCTTGCAGCCTCTAACTTCAGGGTAATCCATGCACGCTCCTCTGAAATGTAACCTGTTAAATATCAATCTTCAAGTGGCATTCAATCAAGGGCCTGCAAAACTGACAGTCATTTAAGGTCAGAGGTTAACCACTAATTATTGACATTGATCACACAAGGTGCCACCTGAACAGCCTTAAGTGTTCTGAAAAATCATGAAACATCATTAGAATAATCATTATGAGAGAAAACTACCTTAGTACAACTGGTCATTACAAAAACCAATATTAACTGCTGTGGACTTAAATATAGGGTTCAGCTTTAACCGTCTGGCCGGTTTTAGGAAAGCAGTCATTCTGTTCACGCACACAACACATGTAGGTGGAAATGAACCTTATCAAGTGGCCATATAGAGTCGATCTGTGGTTTGATCTTCCCCTCTTCATACAACTGGAACATGTGTTTCATGGTCGCTTGAATACGGTCAGGCTGCCGCTCCATCACAAGTCCAAGGTGCAGACCTGCCACTACACGGTTCTGCATGAGGTCTGTAGCACTGACACTCTTCGTGTTCCACCACATGCGCAGAAAACTCCACATGCCAAGCTTCTGGTTGCCTGTCATTATACTGTTTGCACCTGGAACATTAATATGTACCAACTCCAACCATTCTTAACCTTTAACTGCAAACTGTATGTAAGATAATGTATGCAGCCTTGCTGTGCATGGGTAAAGTCATTTGCCAGCTGTATGGCAAGTAAATTGACACTGGGTGTAGTTCTTTCAGTTGTACAGTGAAGCACACTACAGTATATACAGGGTTATTAAAAATGATTGTCGGGGTACAATTGTCCAGCGACAATTCCGCACCAAATTCAGGAAACAACCACCATTTGACAATTCCATTCGAAGGCGGTATGCACAGTTTCAAGAGACAGGGTGCATATGTATCCTGAAACTGAAGGTACGAATCAGAACTGCCACCGCTGACATGCTACAAACAGTTTGGAATGAACTCGATTATTGTGTTGATGTTTGTGGAATCACAAAGGGTGCACATATAGAGTACCTGTAAGGTATGTAACAAAAACTTGGAGTGTTATTCTATTAAATAAAAATATATATATACTCCTATCTCAAGCGTATTGCTTATGACAAGTTGTTACAACCCCGACAATCATTTTGAATAACCCTGTATATTTAGGAATTTTAACTAATAAGGCAAGGGGCATAAAAGCCAAAAGCCTGCTTCTATAGGAACAAGACTAAAGTAGCGTAACTGGAATGTTGTCACATGCATTCAGGAGAAGTTGCAAGCATAAATAATGTGAGCATAGTGACAGCCTTCAGCAGGTCTGATGTTTGTGGTATATAGAAATGTAATGGGGAAATCCAACACAAGGCGTTGCCTTATTCATAAACAGGCAGATTAATTTTATTTTGTCACATGTGAAGGAAAATTTTAAGATATGCCTTTTTTTTGGTGGGGGGGGTAAGACTATGCAAGAGAAACTTAAACCTACTAACTTAAATCCCAGCAATCTGCACATTCCCCCAAGCAATTCATTCTGGCACCAGATGGTTGATACAGAAGTAGGGTGATGGCATAATTAGAGCACTGCAAGTCATAAATGGTGCCGAGTGTTTCAAAATGGTATCAGAAAGACAGGAGTAGCATTTCATTGCCATATGTAAACAAAGCATGAGTGGCAGAAATTACTGAACACTCTTCATACATGGATATGAGCATACTGATGGTCAACTTTGCAGTAACTCGGGCACACATATTAAGGGTTCACTCTGCGGACATTCAAGACAGATAAACAAATATGGTCACTTTGTCACTAAATTCAACACTGGCTTCTTGGACATGCTAAATATATATATATATATATATATAAACCAGGAATGGCTCCTTAGACATGGTAGAAAGACACACACATTATCAGGGCTTTCCAAGTGGATGTGGAAGTAGGACCAAAGTATAATTAGGGGTTCTCTGAAAAAGTCATGCCAGGCACACTTTTCTCATTGCCTTATGTAATTTTCCTTACAATATATGCCTATATGGTGATTTCCAACATTAATACCCAGTTTCAGTAACAATAAAGATCTGGCAAGCTCATTTCTAGATGTGGAAATCTAGAAAAATTCTAATTGGTAGCTGTGGGAAGAAAACAAGTCCTAAAAAGACCACTGTACAGTCTTTCTCATTCCTTGAAATTACTCTTTTAAACATGCATCACTGCACAAGAACACAGCAACCTGACCAAAGGTGTGATGTTTCATTTAATAAATTTGTATCTGTGTTGTGCTCATTACTCAATGTTTCACAAGCAACCTGTGTAAGACTACTAACTGTTTGTTACTTCCAATACATATTTGCATCACCCTAGAACAAACAGTGTGTTGATGAAAACAACATGAAAATACCTTCCTGCCATCAATAACTCACCTCAGTACAATTTACTTCTTCTTCTATCAATCATGTACCTGACGTACATTACAATCGTTTTGTATACATTACTGCCATTTGAATCTGAACAATATGACACTTATGTCCAGTTCACAACTCAAAAATGAGCAAAACCTCTTTTGACTTGGGTACTCCCTGAGCCCTTTGGAGACTTGAAAGCACAATAGTGTCCTACAAATCGGTTGCTGGCCAAGAAGTAATAAGTCCAATGGTGGGGTTGCCACCTGTAGCCTCTGGATTGGCCTCGGGAGATTTTGTCTCTCACTGATTGACATTTCTTCCAATCCAGATGGAACATTTATACCAACATGACTCGGTCTCCAAAGGCTTCTTCACTGTAACAGGTTACACCACGAGAAGGTAAAGATGGGCTTTGGGTAGGAGATGCTTTTGGTTGTGCATCAATACTCCTTGCCATCTGGTCTTGGCAAGAACAGTACTTAGTTAATGGCAGTGAACTTGAACCATCAGACTGCAGGAAGAATGGTCCCTTTCATTGGCTGAAATGATATTTTTTTTAGAAAAACTGCTGGCTATAATATTTTGGACCACAAAAGAAATGAATTAGTAACAGAGGAGCTTAAAACAACACCCACAGCAGAATACCTACAACAGTACAAAAGAAACTGGCTGCAGCACTAAACTGAATGGAACATTCCAGACACCAAGCCAAAAGCTACTCTACAACCACAGAGGAAGACGGCCAAGAAGGAGACCTCCAAAGAGATGGCAGGAGATTGTAACAGGCCACTAGACCTATTACTAGAAAGAAAGAAAAGAAGAAAAGACAATGATGATGATTACGACGATGATGACGATGACTCCCTGACCCCTACGAATCAGTACTATCCATCTGATCATATTTCACTTTGTTCACATCTCGCACCTCTATAATTCACCAATGTTCAAATTCAAATTTATTGACACTGAACATCATTTTTCTCTCAGTAACAACCCACATGAATCCAATCCCCCCCCACCCTCTGTCCCACCAATAACAAATATCCTTCTCCATATCTGAGTCTTATTGATGAGTGGTGTCTCTTTGGATCCATTTCCCTACCAATAAGCACAATCCGTCCCAGAGGTTTCAGCAGACGTTGGTTTCTGCTGAAGGCACTGCCTGCCAAGTTGTCAATAATTATATCCACGCCATCAGGACTCTGTTTCAGGAGCTCTTTGTCATAAGTGTCATAGTTCAGTGGATATGTGACACCATTGTCTCGCACTGCATCATGCTTCCCTGGAGAGCAGGTACCAAAGATGGTAACAGGTCCTACTGAGCGGGCAAGTTGGGTGGCTGCCCATCCCACTCCACCTGCAAAAGATGATGTGCACCTTTACCAATTACCAAGGGTCTGAGAGCAAAATGAACCCTTTAAAGCATGAACATGAGCTTCCATATGCTGTCCCTACTACTTATAATATTAATGCGGCCATTTTCTGTTTGCTAATGAGGAAAAAGTTTCTTGCTGGAGTTACCGGTCAAGACACATATATTCAATGCAAGATATGTGGTGGGTGTACGGGGGCAGAAGCTGCAAGAGGGAGCAATTCCTGCCACACCCTCAGAATATTGTGTGTTTCCATATTTCTATGAGGGCCAATATAAAGGAGTTCATACAGCAATTTGCTACAAGCTGGTTTGGTCAAAGGTTCGAAAACCAGTTAGGGCAAGAGATTTTGTCTTCTCCATACCTGTCCAGACCAACCCTGGGACCCACCCAACCTCCACTACAATGAGCACTGGCGCTCTTTACCGGGAATGAAGTGGCCAGGGCATGGCGCTGACCACCTACCCCCTTTCTAGCACAAAGTTTGTGAGCTTGGGAAGCCACACAAGTTCCACACTATAAGGTAGCTGGGCATGAAGTGACATGTGACATAAACAAGACAAACTACAAACCCTATTTAGTCTCTAAACGGCACCTTAACAATTTCCTAGATATTTCATGCATAACTGAGGTATTATAGACTACTTATCTCTTAACTGAATTATAGGTTTTATGATAATCTACAAATAGCTGATGCACTGTCCACAGTATTTCCATTTATTCTCTAATATTCTATGAATGAAAAACAAGTGACCTATTGCAATGGAATCCACAGTGATGATGATGAAGGTGAATAATTTCATTCACACATTGTATGATCCCAAGCAGAAAAGATCTGGACAAAATGTTGAGTGATACTGATAACAGAAATTTGTTAGATATTATGGCAGTCTGTTTGATTCTTTTCATTGATAAATAATTCTGCTTTATATGAAATACAGATCTGCAGGAAAACAATCTTAGAATTCATATATGGGCATTGAGTTATATAGTTCAACATGTCATGGATATTTGAGTAGCTGTGGGGTGGATGATACCTGCACAGGATGATATGAGGATGCTCTGCCCAGCACGCATATGGCCAATGTCAAGCACACAAAAGTATGCTGTCAAGTAGTTAGCTGCAAGTGCTGCACCATCTTCATAGCTCATACAAGATGGCAGAACAAAGCAGTTTGATGCAGGCACCACCACATGCTCTCGGTACAGGTCTCCAGTGTACTGATAACACAGAACGCGGTCCCCCACCTGCAGCATCAAAGAAATTTTCTGGATATCATTACATGCTATCCTGTGCAAGCAGTAATGTTTAGGATCCCTAAAGAAAATTACTGGAAACTTCAGTCAGCACCTGGCTGATATTCACATCCAGAATTGAAATCACTGTGAGGTTCTCAAGTCTCTGCAGTAGGCAAATGATGAAAGTTAACTCATCACTGAGTCTCATAATGTCACTTTTCCAAAAAGCTAATGAAGTACGTAAGATGACAATGTGAAAAACAGAGTAGAAATATACGGCCAATGGTACACCACCTGGCATGACATACGTATGTCATGCAACTATTATGTCCATTTGGTCTAGACCAGCGGTCACAAAGACATGACGCACCAATTCACTTCATGCAGTCCTCACTAGTCTTATTCTAATTACAAAGGGAATTGGAGCAGGGGGAATTGGGGGGCTGAACCTGAGGCTATATACAAATATGTTTGATTTTAAAAACTATTTTATAAAAATCATGTCATAGGGGAAAGTCACCTATTATGGGGAGGTTATTTAAAAACTGCTATTAAACTTAGGTAAAAGTAGTAACTTTTCAAAACACAAACATAACTTTATTTGATTAATGTAGAGACAGTTGCTACATAAACACCGTCAATTATGAAAAGTCACCTATTATGGGACGGTTATTTAAAAACTGCTATTAAATTTAGGTTAAAGTAGTAAGCCTTTTCAAAACACAATCTTTATTTGATTAATGTAGAGACAGTTGCTACAGTAACACTGTAAATTATGAAAAGAAAAACGTGTGCAAACTTCGTTCCCTTAAAATCTTCATATCCCCTAATTAAGCACACGCGTGTTCCTGATTTGGGGAGGTGAATAATTTACCCAGAAAGCACAAAGAATAGTTACAGAATTTTAAAAATTACAAATACAAAGGAAGAACAAAACAGTGTTTATCCCTGACAAGGCTCACAAACAAAATCTTCCTCCATACCAACACAAAGTGTGTGCACCCATCTGAAATATTGTGCACATCATATCTACTTGTGTATATTGTGGTCTTCAGAGAAACGACCAGTACAGAATATACAATCAGCGTCTTGTTCCTCTTCTTCTGTCGAATCATCAGCGAAAGGAACAGTTAGGTCAGTGTCCGAATCTGATAGTGTCAGACGGAGTTGGATCCCTGCAAACCCTTCTCTTCCATCATTTAGAAGGACCAAGAAGAGCATTTGATGCAAGCTGACTGGTTTTGGATTTAGTGGCCTGTTTGATTTTCTTTTTCTGAGTTGCCCCAACGAAATTTCTGTAAGATTAACTTGTTATTTTCTTTACTGTTCCACCATGAGGATTTGGCTGTAAGTTTAGGCTTGGTACAGCGCTGATATCTGATGCATGGAGAGAATCAGCAGAAGCTAACGGCAAAAAATTAGCAGAACTGAATGATGGCTGATCACTGGTCTTCACCAAAGCAGGATGGTTCACAGGAGTAGCTTCTGTGTCCTCTGAGGTTAGAGGGAAATTGAGTGGTCTGAAGATGTTCTTGTCACAAGGAAAGAGGCTTGTCACCTGAAAGCCTTTAGCCATTATCTCGCCTGTTACAGCTTGCTTGTATGCACTGCCAAATTGTTCGCCAATATGGTAACAGTGACGACTCACCCACCCTAGGTTTGAACGGAGCTATATTTCAATTTCTTGGGAGTAGAATATTTTCAGGGGCTCAATGAAAGCTTTATCCAAGGGTTACATTTTGTGACTGTTTTGAGGTGGGAGGCAAATGATGTCAACATGATTCTCTTGAGCCAAAGTAATGACCTCCAGGTTCCTTGTGTGTAAATAGTGCCCGTCCAGTACCCAGATAACAGGATCTTTTTTGTTGGCTTTGTATGTTTGGTGAAATGAAGAAACCACAAGCTGAAAATCTTGCTTTGTATCCACCCTGAGGGATGGCATGCGTGGATTGATCCAGGCAGTGTGTCATTCATCAGTTCTGGCTTCATATATTTTCTTGGAAATACAAGTAACAGAGGAATGAAGTGTCCAGTTGTACTCATGCAGTTGACGACTGTCACAAGACGTCCCCATTCTATAGATTGAACAGAAGAATGCTTGCCTTTCAATCCTAATATTTTTGTGTGTTTGTGCTGTAAAATAGTGATGCCAGTTTCTTCACAATCATAAAGGCTTGCAGGATTATGATGAATGGTGTATAGTGGGTTTGTAGATTTAAAAATACTGAGCTACTGATTCATGAGTGAAGCCCCTCGCTCTTGTAGTGAAGACCTTCAGGGGTTGTAACCGAAATTTTTTGATGACAATGTAGGAAATTTTTCAACCACTTCCTTCCAGTCTTTTCATTTCTCGTGCAAAATTGGTTTTTAATTCCGTTTCTTACAGCGAGTTGGTAAGCGAGACACATGACACCTGCTATTGTCAAGCACAAAAACTTTCTTTTCATCAAAAGACAGTGCTCAGCCAGATCATTTTCTCCTTCATAAGGAAAAATTTGCTTCCTACCCATTTTTGTTTTATTGCTTCACATGAGCTTTCCCGGTCTTTAACATAACTCTGTAGTGTTGTGTGTGGTAAGTTGAAAACTCTGGACACTTTGTAGCTGTCCATTTCCTTGTTCCTCATAACCTCAATAGCTCCCTTCATCCTTTCGCGGTCCCATTTTTCCTTTGAGTCATCTCTAATATTATATAACCCACAAGGAATAATTTACAAGGTACTGACTTTCTAATATGAGGAGCCCCACATTAGGCTCTTCAGATCTCCCCATAATAGGTGAAAACAGGTGCTCGAGAAAATGGTTGAATAAAACTGAAGAACCTAAACTTGTAGCTATGAAAAAAAGCAAGGGTTTAAGATTACACTTAACAGAGAACTGAGCACTAAACTAATTCAGAAAAATCGTTTACATTTAACTGCTCATGAGTCACAATTTAGTGACAAGCAAAAATTTCACATCACACCAAACCAAATCACCCACTCAGTACCGAAGTCTTGATGGCAATGGCAAAAGTTGCAAAATACAATTGGCTCCTGTGTTCACCATAGAATCCCTTTTTAGCTCCGGAAAATAAATACAAACTGTGCAGTATGTTTCTTAATTTTTCAAAATACACCCCCATGTCAGTACAAAAAATTAAGAGAAATTCAGGCGATAAAACAATATGTGTTCCAAGAAAAATGGGCAAATTGCCAGAGTAAATTTTGTGGTTGTCAGAGCCAGCAGAGTAAAATTTGTGTTCAGGTTTTAAAATAACTCATGACTGTGTACTGAGGAAACATAAACTGAAACATGAAGATTCCTTGGAATGTTACGCTGTGCTGAGTGGTAAATAGTTACTGACACTTCAGAAAGTGGAAGTCAAATTTATGTTTGATGTTTTCTGCTCACCCTTATGTGCTCCACACTAGCACCCACAGCTGTCACCTCCCCTGCACACTCCAACCCAAGCACAAAGGGTGGCTGCAATGCACGAATTAGCCCCTGGCGGGTATAGAGGTCTGCAAAATTCATTCCACATACTGCTACAGCCACTTGGACATCACCTGCACCAAGCACTCGGATGGGCCAAGGTTTCACCTGTACAAAGAGCCATCAGTATTTTCAGTTGGCAGCTTCCCCTCCCATCTGCCGCCCACCAATGATACGATGTGGTTCTCACCTTGATGCACTCGTACCCACCGTACCCAGTCAGAACAACTGAGCGCACTGCCTCACCTGCTAATGTCATCCTGAAAAACCAAAACAATCAAAGATGGGTAATTAGTGTCTAGTTTGTCCAGAGGTCATACATTGATTACAAACTGTAAGTTTGGAGAATGTCAAGGAAATAAGTTTAAGAAACTATCAACTGCAGTTTAATGAATTAGTCCACGGGCACAGATTTACACATGACACTTCCTGACCAGTTCTCAGAAGCAGTGTTGGCCGTAGCAAATACGAAGCCTGATTGCGATCCTTGTGGCAGGTACCTAAAAGTTATTGAAATGATCCATTTTTATCATTTTTAATTTAATTCTAATGAAGCAATCAAACATATTATTTATTTAATTTAAAAAAAAATTAAACCAAGCCAAACGTAATTACAACAAGTGTTCAGAACGTATCCTGTTCTTCAGTGATCTGTGACCTGCACTATGCCTGGTCAGGCAACTGTGCCTTATGTCAGTATCGCAACCACTTGCTTCGTAAGTTATATTGTAATGCTATGTCACTGAAATAAATGTCATAGTCCACTCTGAGCTATGGACTATGAAATGGGGTAAAGTTGTCCCTGTTCAAGCCATGAAGGCAGACACGGAGAGAACAGGTACTGCTCCCCTCATTCTTAACCTCAGTAGGCCCTGGCCGCTTTATCCCCCTGGGAAAGAACACTCGGTACCCATCGTACTGTACAAGAGACAACATGGTCCCAGAGCATACAGAAACATTTCTTTGCCCTTCCGGAAATCGAACCCCGGAACTTCCAGCCAAAGACCAGTTACTATAGGGACTAGACTAATCACACAGAACCTGGCCAATACTTTCACGCATTAAACGATGGCTGGAAATGAGCACGGACAGGAGAATCACCAACTGATCGAACACTGTCAAGCACTGAACGGTAGAATGGCTGGAGCAGGGTCGGCTTAAAGCGATAGCGGCGAGTGCGACTGAACTCGGCCACGCTAGATTCGACGCTCACGACCTTACTTACTTACTCCACGGAGCAGAGTCCTTCTTGAGAAGCTAACTGGCTCTGCAGCTAGTCAAGAAATTCCCCGCACTTTATGGAACCCGAAGGTTCATCACCGTATTCACAAGTGCCCGCCATCTGTCCCTATCTTGAGCCAACTCCATCCAGTCTCCACCCCCTCCCACTCCCCGAAGATCCATCTTATACCCTCAGCCTACGTTCCTCCCTCAATGTCAGCGACCAAGTTTCACACCCATACAGGACAACGGGCAGAATTATAGTTCTATATATCTTGATTTTTTAATTTTTGGACAGCAACCTGGATGACAGAAAATTATGCACCGAATAATAGCACGCATTCCCTAACTTCAGACTGCTCTTAATATCTTCCTGAATAGAATTTTGATTTGTTAACGTTGTTCCCAAATATTTGAACTCTTCCACCCTCTCAATGGAACTATTATCAATCTTCATACTGTGAATTCGCCCTGCTTTCTGATCTGATTGCTGCTACTCTGTGAAAATTGTGATGTGTGATTTTGAGGATTAGGTGAGGAGAATAAACTCCAAATGGCTTTGACCACTTTGGTTGTACAGTATCAGTAACTGCTGGACGTATAATATGGGTAATTACTATAAGAAAGTGCACCCTTGTAAAGGCACTGAGGCTCTGTGCAGGCCGTACGGTCCATAGGGGGAGTAGAGGTATAGCTCTACTCTTACTTGATCAGGGACTGCTAGCGGGATCAAGATGGAACATCCTGATCCCGCTAACAAGCATTCAGCATAACCTGTATGACATATACCTATCTGTGTGTGTACAGTGCTAGACTCCTGATGATGGACAGAGAAACTGTCAGAAACATGTAGAGTCCTAATCCAAAAATAAATTTTGAGATATTAGTGAATGTCGTTGGTTGTATTATAAGAATTGTTGACGTTATTTAACGGTCCCTCGGAAGATGTTTGTTCGCGACTGAAACGTGTCGGGAATAATCTTATGATAAGAAATGTTGTGGTGGGATCGTAGCTCGCTGTGAAGTGCGGTGGTTATTTAATGTACAAGATTACAGTACTTTAATTAACGCAATTTATACAAATCCCATGTGAAAACATACATGTACGTATCTGTACTGCGGTTGAAAAATGTAAATGAAGTATTGAGGAACGAATGATTTCTTCAACGCATGCATCTAATTTGTTGTAGCGGTGAGTATTCTGGCAGATGCGTTTCGATGTTTTATAGGAACCTGCTGCCTCCATCAGGGTAGAGGTTGGAAGTATCGGACCTCACAGATTTTTACCACTAAAGATATTTCGGTATGGTAATCACCTGTAGTCTGCTGTATAACATTTTCTTGAAGTCTTAATCTTAGTAATTAACCAACTTAATACACAAATTCTTGTTTTATAATAGGTTTATTGTGTACCTCTACATGTTTCGAACATTATGTGCTCATCATCAGGAGGTCAAAATTATATTACACAGCATCTGGTATCATCACACCTGTAGGTGGCCGTCCGGTGCACAGGTTGAGAGAGGACTCCCTTAACCTGTGCACCGGACGGCCACCTACAGGTGTGATGATACCAGATGATGTATAATACAATTTTGACCTCCTGATGATGAGCACATAGTGCTCGACACATATAGAGGGATATAATAAACTTATTATAAAACAAGAATTTGTGCATTAAGTTGGTTAATTACTAAGATTATACTGAGATGCACCGTCAGCAAAACATCATGAGATGCACGGTCAGCAAAGCATCAAAATTTTCTTGAAGATTCAACATTATTTTAATTCTATGTCTTGTGTCATTTCCAGATAGTCACATTTCACAACCTGGTGAAATTAAAAAGGAGGAAAAAACAGTAGGAGACGTTGCTTCTATGGCTTTTATACATTTTGGGATTTTATTGTCAAGTTTACTTTTCATCAGATCCTGTACATATGTAAATGTTACAAATCCTCACTGATGCAAATATACACTCCTCCAGACATGAACCGTATATCCTATATTACATGTCGTATTGAAAATTACAGTATACTGGGACATGAAATCGTGTATTCTGGTACAAATTTACCGTTACTTGTGGCAAAATCTGATGCTTTTATTTTCAGTGCTATAGAAAATTCTATCATTAAGATAGAGGCAGTAGGCTTATACGAAACATCGTGAATTTTCGCCAGTCTACAAAGCGTTACGCCATAGAAGACACTAATCCTCATTGTCAATGCACTGAGAACTTTATATCTTATGCAGTATGCTCCTAGTTCTGTTGCAAAATATGTTCCTCTCCAAGTGCCTTGCCTTGTCATATGCGGATTCGCCTATTTCATTTCCAAGAAACTTGAAAGCAGGTCAACAAAGACATCAAAGTGTTGTCGCCACATTGCGTTGAATTTCATAGCAAAGATCTCAAAGACATGAAAGTGAAGACACTATGTTGCAGTGAATTTCATCAGCACACAGATATTTGTATATGACAAATTCCAGTTGTTTTCATGGCAAGAAGGAGTCTTATTGAATTGCTGAAATACTTGTATCGCAATATTAAGACACCGGCACATGCATAAAAGCTGCTGTCCGTACGACAGGGATGAATCTATGCGCTTTCGAATACTAAATATTTCAGTTGCCGTGGATTGTGATCGTTCAAACATGATAAAATTTAAGAAATTTTAAGGCCATAAGGGAGTCTTTTACAAGTAAGTGACAAGGATATGTGATGGGAGCTTATTTGTAGCAATTGTTTCATTATTTACCGAGAGAGCCTGAGGAAAATATTTAAAAAATTTCTGCCAAATATACCGGAACTTCGAAGGATTTTTTTTTTCGAACTTGGGACCACCATAAAACTGTGTGGTTATACACACAATCGGAATTTCAAAACAACGAGAAACATTTGTGATGTTTTGTTCAACCCTGACGTTTCTTAAAGCCGCAGAATATCTAATGTTAATGTTCATGTAATGCTGCACGTATTAAGTTTCCCTTAGAAGTTCGGTATAATGTTTGTCGCATGCTTTTGTTCGGCACGGTATTGTGAACCGACAGACAGCAAAGCTCATTTAAGTACCATGCTTTGTATCGGCTGTTTGTGAATGCGAATTGGAGTACGCGCGCAATAGTGCTCTGGGAACAACAGTGGCACAGGGCATATCTCGACATTTATTTGGCAAGCTTTTTCTTAGATAATCACATTTTACATTTTATCTCTTTGTCACTGGTTTCTAAATCAAGAACGTTAAGGGAGTAATTCAAACCCTCGCTTCTATGAGAATCCACCCATAAATATCACACAAAATAAACTTGCTAAGAAGCAAAATTAATTTTGACAGATATCATACGCGTTCTTTACTGGATCTTCGACAACAATGTGCCTGTGTTTCAGTATACACACATAACTTACGGACAACGTAGAAGCATGATCAGTGAGAGTAACAACACTGTCGTAATCCTGATGAGCTTTATGCAGGATCAATACGGTATTTGGTAAAGGTTTCATTGTTCGCCGCTATTTCGTCAAGCCTACCCTAATACAATAAGGGAACCGAGAGGAAGCGGCGGACGATATTTTTCAGATCTAGTGATGACTGCATGTAAAAATATATGCGCGAAGAATCTTCGAGTCAGACATTACAGTGGCTAAAATGAATTTTTTCATAGTTCGGAACGTGTTATGAACCTGCAGCGGGAAAGAATTCGGTTACTGATATGCCACACTTTACTTATATCGGTCTGTTGACACCGACTTTAATTAAACCAATCAAGACACACTGCAAAGCCTGAGCTCGCATGATGTCCTCGTTTAATTTTGCTCCGAACAAAATTATTTTGCTGTCATGCTGACAAATTTTTAGTAACGAAAGGCAAGATGAACATTGTTCGGTCTCAGAATAATATTTTCATCGCTGGCATCTGGCGACAAATTTCGACAGCCTACGTTTCGGGTGTTTTGGTAAAATCTTATGCGTGGAGACGTCGGGGAGATGGGGGGAACACTCCGTTCCACGATATGTGGATGTATACTGCGATTTGAGATAATACGAGGCTTATTCAGAAAGTAAGTACTGTTTCGCTGTAAAAAAAATTCGAGTAAAGTATCGCAAAAAAATTTATTTTTATCAGATTCTACATCCTTCAAACTATTTTTCCACATACTTGCCGCCATTATTGAGGCAATTATCGTAGCGGGGCACAAGTTTTTGTATACCCTCCTCATAGAATGCAGCCGCCGATAACGCAAATGACTACTGACAATGTCATGGAGTAGAGACTTTGAAATTTGAGGAAGGTGCAGGGACAGATCAGAAATTGTGAAACGTCTGTCGTCACGCACTCTTTCGTTGATCTTACGCACCAAATCATCATTCACCAAAAATGGACACCCACTTCGTGCCTCATCGTGCATGTTCTCTCGTCCTTCATTGAACATCCGAACCCATTTCCTAACCATACCATCACTCATCGCATTGTCATCATACACTTGGCAGATCTGATGATGAATCTCAGTTGGTAGCACATTCCTAGCGTTCAAAAAACGAATTACAGACCGTATTTCACATTCGGCGGCCCCTTCAATTGTCTTAAACAGGTTTAACGCAAGGAACAAACATAAACATAACAAGAATTTCACGAAATGGAGTCTGTGGCTTCTCAATTCATAGAGGAAGTCACTGCACATGCGCAAAGTGACAGTCTCGAGGATGCGCGAGAGATATGCGCAGACGGTACTTACTTTCCGAATAACCTACGAATAACCGGAACACGAAACGAGGTTATTTTGAATGTGAAAATTTAAAAATACGGCAGGTATATGATAGGAAGCAATGTCAAGAAGCATAGGTTAGAAGGGTTGACGAAGGGTCGCATGCTGTTAGTTGAAGCGCTGCTGAATTGATATGTCGAAAAATAATAAGAAGAAGCGAAACATAAGGAGAAGAAGCGATGGATAAATATGAGGGAGTGAAAATTTATTTGCTTGAAAGGAAGGCCTGTCATGCACGGGATGAAGATTGTGATGATGATGATGATAATAATAATAAATGACAAATTTGTGTCAGTTATAATTAGAGCATTAGGAACGAATAGAAAGGGTTTAGTTCAGAACTTCCAGTTGCTCCCATGTCACCGCGGCGATCACAGGGCTACAGAAAGTCACACTAATGAGCACTGCACATATCATTCGTAAAGTGCTGGGGTAATCGCTTTGATCTCTTGTTGAGATCTGGACTTACCGGAAGGCCGTCACCTAATAACTAACAGACCAGAATACATTAAATTAATAATAATAATAACAATAATAATAATAATTTGGAAGCACGAAATGAAGGAACTACAAAAACAGTGACGTAGGGCACTGCTCAGATAGTTCTGAAAGTGCTACATGCAAAAGTAAGGGACATTCAACACGAGAAATGACATTACGTGTAGCACGCATTGTAAGTACAGAGTAGCTGCCACTTTATATACCCTAGAAACGTGAATTGTTTCAGGTACATATTTGTAAATACCCTGCATCACGGTGACTAATTACTTACTTACTTACTCCATGGTGCAGAGTCCTTCTTGAGAAGCTAACTAGTTTGCAGCTAGTCAAGAAATTCTCCGCATTTCGCGGAACCCGAAGGTTCATTACCGCACTCACAAGCGTCCGCCACCTGTCCCTATCCTGGGCCAGTCCAATCCAGTCCATATACCCACATCCCACCTCCTAGAGATCCAACCTAATATTATCCATACATCAACGTCTAGGTCTCCCCAATGGTCTCCTTCCCTCCGGTTTCCCCACCAAGACCCATACACCCCCCTCTCCTCTCCCATGCGCGCCACATGCCCAGCCCGTCTCATTCTTCTCGATTTTATCACCCGCACAATATTGGGTGAGGAATACAAATCATTTAGCTCCTCGTTAAGCAGTCTCCTCCATTCCCCCGTTACCTAGTCCCTCCTAGGTCCAAATATTCTCCTCAACATCATGTTCTCAAACACCCTCAACTTCCTTTCCTCCCGCAATGTCAGCGACCAAGTTTCACACCCATACAAAACAACAGGCAAAATTGTAGTTCTATATATCTTGATCTTTAAATATTTGGATAGCAACCTAGAAGACAAAAGATTCTGCACCGAATAATAGCAAGCATTTCCTGACCTAAATCTGCTGTAATAATAACAATGTAATTGCGCCTTCAAGTACGACCTAAATTATATACACATTTACATATATCTTCTTATATGTAATATTTTCCTTTCCCACAATGTTATTCCACAATTTTCGTAAAATATTTATGTTTGCATGTTAACGTACGGGTAATAAAAATTAACATTAAGACTTTGATATCTGATTATAGTACTAAGTAAGATAAACGTTCGTAGCTTTATTTCTAACAAATAAAATAACGCGCATTTAAGTAACTCAAACACAATGTGTATTGCCTTGTTGTTTTCTCTAGTTTTTACTTCGACAGTTATGTATCATAACAAGCAATCTAATCGTAGTAATTGACCAACTTAATGCACAAATTCTTGTTTTATAAGTTTATTATATGCGTCTACATGTTTCGAGCATTATGTGCTCATCATCAGGAGGTCAAAACTGTATTATATAGCATCTGGTATCATCACACCTGCCGGTGGCCGTCCGGTGCACCTCTCCCAACCTGTGCACCGGACGGACACATACAGGTGTGATGATACCAGATGCTGTATAATACAGTTTTGACCTCCTGATGATGAGCACATAGTGCTCGAAACATGTAGAGGCATATAATAAACTTATTATAAAACAAGAATTTGTGCATTAAGTTG
>Ga0123355_10003301_pt1 | contig 23082 bp, 21 predicted proteins | sample TergutEmb28metaG_3_FD_89872 | JGI IMG/M metagenome (GOLD analysis project Ga0123355, IMG submission 89872) | Embiratermes neotenicus P1 segment gut microbial communities from Petit-Saut dam, French Guiana - Emb289 P1 | ecosystem: Host-associated > Arthropoda: Insects > Digestive system > Gut ... | reverse complement strand
TCCAGATATTGTGATTATTATGCTTGGGACGAATGACTCGAAACCCCATAATTTTACTTCCATGGAAGATTTTATTTCTACATATGAGGAAATGATTGCTCACTATCGTGGATTAGCATCTAAACCACATGTATATATAGCTACGCCCCCGACAGTCTTCCCTCCTGAGTCTACTGATATGTCGACTATCCGCGGTGAGATTGTTAATCAGATGGCTGAGGCTATTAGAGAATTGGGAAAAAAACTGCGAGTTTCGGTTGTGGATGTTGGCAAAGAGACTTTAGATCGTCCAGAATGTTTTACTGCCGATGGAGTTCATACTAATAAAAATGGGGCGATGTTGATTGCTAATGTTATTTTTCGGGAACTAAGTTCGAGGCGGGTTTTTAAAAAATTACAGCGAAGGGAGTCAGTGGTAGTGAGTAGTAATAATTGTTGAATGTTTTAAATGCTTTTATGAGTAAATACTATAGAAAAATTAGTAGAAATCTGATATAATTAAACTAATCTTATAAAATATTGGAGGGGAATTCAGGAGGTAAGTTAATGGAAAAAAATAAAAAAAAATTAGGAAAAAACTATAATTCAATGAAACAAAAATCTTCTAATACTTCAAAAACAATCATTGTGCCTTCTAACGGTGTGCCTCGAAAAACTTATTCCTCTTCCGCAAGACCAAACCTTAGCAAACTTCAAAGAGTAACTATTCCCTAGGCAGTGGCAACTGTTCCAGAATGTCAGATTTTTAGTCCCTTTGTTAACAACCCAGATGTGAGAGATGAAGATGATTCATCAACTTTAGCAGAACATTCATCAGGAGAACCAGGAACATCAGGAACTCCAGTCGCATCTGGATCTCCAAGAGGTTCAGCAACTCTAGGACTTCGACCAATGTTACCACAAACAGGTGCAATGATCGGCTTGTCAGCTTTAGCTGGAATAGCCACAAGTAGGCTCAGGGTTAGCTGTTGCAGTGAAAAAGAAAAAGTCAGCAACCCAAAATTCTTTAGATCAGGAATACAATGACCTATTTGATAAAGAGCTCTAGAACTCAGATCTTAATAGTAAAAAGTAAACCATGAAGTAGCCCAAGGTGCTTCATGGTTTTACTAAATAATAGCGTAATTCATGGATTTATTGCACCTTTAACGGTACTTTACCTACTTTTTTTATCTACACCGGTAGGGGACTTACGTTATTCTAATTCATGAAGCTTAACGAAATTTTTCATCGGATAGTATGCCTATCGGTATCAATAAGGCGCGGTTCAACCCTATTTTCTACGATTATTATCAAAAGAAAACCAGTGAGGATAAACTAAAGAATCAAGCATTAAAAAGTGTTTAGCGTGGACTTGTGAATATTGTCTATAGTGCAGTGAAACACAAACGTCCTTATATTAACCCTGAAATGGGTAATGTTCTTCTTGAAACTGCTTAGATCAAAACAGTTGTAATATCCGATTAAATCCAGTATAATTAATAACATGAAAGTTGTTGAACTTCAGCAACTTTTCTTTTACTATCATAATAGTAGTAACCAAGGATAGTTAATAAGCTTAATCTTTACTTAAGTGGCTAAATAATTGAGGATTGAGCGGTCATTGAATATATCAAGAAAGTGGTGATTATTGTGCCCCGAATTCCATATGGCATTGGTAGCTTTGAACGAATTAGAAATAAGGATGAGGATTATATTTATATTGATAAAACTCGTTTTATTACGCAGTTAGAAAATTTTAACTTCTTGATACATCTACGACCACGTAGATTTGGGAAAAGTTTATTTATTAGTATGCTTGAGAGCTATTATGATCTATTGAGCACTGAGAGTTTTGATGATTTATTTGGTGGTTTGTCTATTCATGAACATCCAACGATCAATCGTAATAATTATTATGTGTTAAGGTTTAATTTTTCTGGGATTGCTACGACAGATTTTGACACGATTATGGAAGGTTTCCTGTCGAAAGTGAGAAGTGGGATCTCATTATTCGTTAATAAATATAAATTAGATATTGAGATATCTGACAGTAAGAACCCTGCAGTTAACTTAAACAAACTGTTTACTGAATTTGAGAATCTTGAGCTAGATCATAAAGTCTACATCTTAATTGATGAATATGATCATTTTACTAATGCAGTTTTAAATATCGGATTAGATGGATTTATGACTTTGGTTGCTCGTGGAGGAGTGGTGCGTTCTTTCTATGAAGTGATCAAGGAAAAGGCTGAAAAAAATGTGATTGACCGACTTTTTATGACAGGTGTTATGTCAGTTAGCTTAGATAGTATGACAAGTGGATTTAATATTGCAACCAATATTACAACTAATGCTAAATTTGCCGATATAATGGGATTTACAACAGACGAAGTACAGAAACTTTTAGCGACATCTAAGCTGGGTAGCCCTAAAGAAGCGGTGGAGTTGACGGAAACAGAACAAGAACAAGTGTATGATATTTGGCGACAAAACTATAATGGTTATTTATTTTCCGCTGAATCTAGTACGAAAGTGTTCAACTCGACCCTTATTATGTATTACTTACTGCATTATCTGCCTAAGAAAAAATTACTCGAAGAGATTGTTGATCCAAACTTGAACCAAAGCGGGAGGACAATTAGTGGCATTGTTGAAGTCAAAAATAGTAATGCCAATTATGAAATAGTTGAAGAAATTGTTAAACATAAATATGTTAGCGCAAAGTTGTCAACTTTTATTGATATTGATAAAAAATTTGATAACAATGATTTCGTGACACTTTTGTTTAATATTGGCTTTTTAACGATAAAGGAGCCAGGTATGCTAACGAAATTTGAAATGCCTAATAAGATTATTGAGGAAATTTATTTTGGCTATATGAGAGAGTTAGCAGAAATTCGTTATAATTACCACATTGATGTTAGAGATCAGCAACGTGCTCTTTTGGAAATGGGAGAGCAAGGAAAAATTGATGCGATTACTCATCTTGTGGCAGATTTTCTTGGGCATATATCTGGAAGAAATGCTATTAAATTTGATGAGCAAGATATTAAACTTACCTATTTGAAATATCTTTTTCCAACTGATCAATTTTTCGTTTTTGATGAATTTCCGATAAAAAAAGGTTATACTGATTTAACAATTTTAAAGTCTGCGACCAGTTATGCTAAGTATGAGTTTCTGATCGAGCTTAAACACGTCAAAAAAGGTGAGGCAACTGATGCAAGGGTCGCAGAGAAATTTGCCGATGGTGTTAAGCAAATTGCGGGGTATATGCAGGATAAGAGAATGCAAGGACGCCCTGATTTGAAAAAGTTTGTTGTTGTTTTTGTTGGATTTGAAATTGCCCGACTTGAGGAAATTGAATGATTGTAAGTATGTTTAGTGATATCGTGCTGCTATAAAACTATATTGCAATAAATTGCAAAGTTTTAAATGCCAAACGCTTTAGAGGAGGGTGAAAAGGGTGCAATCGGAAAATATATTAGAAGAATTTTTAAACTATTTGCTAATTGATCGGATGTTAAGTGGGAATACTATCAAAAGTTATGAATTTGATATGCGGTCTTTTTTCACGTTTCTGAATGAGCAGGACCGACCAGTTAAAGATGTTAGTAAATCAGATTTACAGCACTATTTGGCACATCTTTATGATTTAGGAATGCGGGCGACAACTGTTTCGCGGCATTTGTCAACTATTAGGGCATTTTATGGATATTTATTGATTGAGGGACAAATTAAAGCTAGTCCTTGTGAGTTTGTAGAAAGCCCGAAGTTACCGAAAAATTTGCCGACTTTTTTAAACTTGGAAGAAGTGACGATGCTTTTGGATAGTTTTACGGATGCCACGGCTTATGATATTCGTAATAAAGCGATGATTGAACTTCTATATGCTTCCGGTATGCGAGTTTCGGAGTTGCTTAATATGAATTTAAATGACTTGTATTTGAAAATGGGATTTGTTCGCTGCATGGGAAAAGGATCGAAAGAGCGGATTGTTCCCATAGGGGAGGTTGCTACTGGAGCACTAGAAGTCTATTTACGAGGGTCGCGGCAGGAGCTTTTAAAAGAGAGTAAGCAGGTGGATGCTTTGTTTTTAAATCGACTCGGGAATCGGATGTCGCGGCAGGGGTTTTGGAAGATTTTGAAGGCGCAGGCTAAGATTGCTGGGATTGGGAAGGAGATATCACCCCATAAATTGCGCCATTCGTTTGCGACGCATTTGACCCAGAATGGAGCGGATTTGCGGGTTGTTCAGGAGTTGCTTGGGCATGCTGATATTTCGACGACGCAGATTTATACGCATGTTGGGAAGTCGCATTTGAAGAAAGTTATTGAGGATGCACATCCGCGGGCTAGGAAGTAGGAGTGAGGTAATGTATTGGAGTTGAAAATTATGAAGTTTGATCAAACGAGGTATCAAATTTTTATTACGAAGCAAATGACGAGTTTGATTATGGAGAAGCGAAAAATGACAGAGATGGAAGCTTTGGAGATGTTTCTTAATTCTGAGATTTACCAAATGATCACTGATCCTGAGTTGGATATGTGGGAGTTTGCACCACTTGCTATTTTTGATATGTGGGAACATGAAATTGCAACTGGTGATCCACGAAATTCTTTATATATTAGAGGTGATGAGGTTGAGTAAAGAGTTTGAGTTTTTTATTTACCTTTTGCAAAAATATGCAACATATAAGCAAATGCCTGCTAATAAAGTTTTGGAATTGTGGAATTCATCTAAGGTTTTTGAAAATGAACGATTAATAGATTTTATCCAAGGAATGTATTGGATTTATCATACTGAACGCATAGATAATGCTTTTATGGATATTGATTATATAATTGAGCACGGTGTTCCTTTAGAGGAAGTAGGAGAATTGTGATGCTAGAATATTTTACGTACGATGAATATGCCCCGAGTATATTCGATATTGATTTAGAGAAATTATATGGTATGGGGAAGCGTTTGATTTTAACAGATCTTGATAACACTTTAGTGAGAAGTGATGAGCCTTTGCCCTCACCTGAGGTGTTAGAATGGTTGGAGAAAGCGAAGGATATTGGCTTTGTAGTGAAGATTGTTTCGAATAATAGTGCTACGAGGGTAAGGATATTTGGTGAAGATTTAGAGATCGAATCTTATGGGTTTGTATTTAAGCCGCTTAAATATAAAGTTAAGCGGTTTATGAAAGGTTATACAAAAGACCAGGTTGTGTTTATTGGTGACCAATTCTTGACAGATGTTGCTGTATCAAAGCGTTGTGGTTTGTATATGATTTTAGTCAGACCTGTTAATTTTGCTGCAGATGAGGATATTACGAAGTTTAACCGGAAAATTGAGCGGCTGATTGTTAAAGCGCTTAAAAAACGGGGGGCGAAAGTACCCCCGTACTACTAGAGATTGGAAGTTGGAGGTCAGAGGCAAAGGTTGGACTACTTGAAAGAATCTAAATTTGATAACGCTTTGCGTCAGATCTTTCTCCAACCTCTAACTTCTAGAATGGGGTTGTGAGAATGGAAGAATTAAATTGTATCGGCTGTGGTGTTCTGATCCAGACGGTCGATGAAGAAAAAGCTGGTTTTACACCAGCGTCAAGTTTAACTAGAAACGAGGACGGGATTGTCTATTGTAGGCGATGTTTTCGTCTGAAAAATTATAATGAAATCATCGACACGGAGTTAACTGGCGATGATTTTTTAAAAATATTACAAGGGATCGCTGATCAAAATGCGCTTGTTGTTAATATTATCGACGTGTTTGACGTAGCTGGAACAATTGTCAAAGGGTTGATTCGGCATATTGGTGGGAATGATTTAATTGTTGCTGCGAATAAAATCGACTTGTTGCCGCGGTCGGTTAATCGTGGAAAAATAAAGCATTGGTTAAATAAAGAGATCCGTGATATGGGGGTTAAACCGATTGATATTGAAATCATCTCGGCTGAGAGAGGCCATGGGATCAACGCTTTAATGGAGATGGTGAGTAAATATCGTCGTGGACGCGATGTCTATGTCGTCGGGTGCACAAATGTCGGCAAGTCAACCTTCATTAACAGATTAATTCGCGAGTATGCAGGTGAGTCAGGAACTCTAATTACAACTTCACACTTCCCTGGCACAACCCTTGATATCATTGCCATCCCTTTAGATAGAAAGTCATCAATTATAGACACACCTGGCGTTGTCAATGAAGAGCAGTTGGTACATTACATTGATAAAAAAGATTTTAAAGTTATTACGCCGAAAAAAGAAATCAAACCGCAGGTTTATCAGCTTAATCCGTCGCAGACTTTGTATGTTGGGGGTTTGGTTAGGCTTGATTTTGTTGAGGGAGCACGTACTGGTTTTGTTACGCATTTTTCTAATGATTTGAAAATTCATCGGACGAAGCTTGAGAGAGCTGATAATTTGTGGGAGGCTCATGCTGGGGGCTTATTGACACCAGTTGTTCGTGACGAAGGTCAGTTGCGGGTGATAAAGCGTCATGTGTTTTATGTTAAAAATGAGAAGGTTGATATTGTTATTTCTGGACTTGGGTTTGTGACTGTTCCAGGTGGTAAGCGAGAAGTCCATGTGCATGCACCGGAGGGTGTAGGCGTGACTATGCGCCCATCGATTTTTTAGTTTTTTAGTGGGTAGCTGTTTGAAAACGTTATCTGAGGGAGCACGGGTTTGCGTTTCCCTAGATGACCGGTTTAAAATCGTAATCTAGGGAAACGCAGGTTCGTTTTCCTATTGATGACTTGCTCGAAAACGTTATCCGGGGGAGTGCGGGTTCGCATTTCCCTAGATGGCCGGTTTAAAATCGCAATCTAGGGAAATGCAGGTTCGTTTTCTTATCAATGACTTGTTCAAAAACGTTATCCGGGGGAGCACGGGTTTGCGTTTCCCTAGATGACCAGTTTAAAACTGCAATCTAGGGAAAAGCGGGTTCGTTTTCTTATCGATGACTTGCTCGAAAACGTTATCTGAGGGAGCACGGGTTTGTGTTTCCCTAGATGACCGATTTAAAATCGCAATCTAGGGAAAAGCGGGTTCGTTTTCCTATCGATGACTTGCTCGAAAACGTTATCTGGGGGAGCACGGGCTTGCATTTCCCTAGATGACCAGTTTAAAATCGTAATCTAGGGAAACGCAGGTTCGTTTTCCTATCGATGACTTGCTCGAAAACGTTATCCAGGGGAGCGCGGGTTTGCATTTCCCTAGATGGTCAGTTTAAAATCGTAATCTAGGGAAAAGCGGGTTCGTTTTCTTATCGATGACTTGCTCGAAAACGTTATCTGGGGGAGCGCGTGTTCGCATTTCCCTAGATGACCGGTTTAAAATCGCAATCTAGGGAAACGCAGGTTCGTTTTTCCCTAGATGACCTGTTTAAAATCGCAATCTAGGGAAACGTGGGTTTGCTTTTCCCTAGAAGCTCTTTTACAGGTTAAAATTTACATAATTGAGGTGCTTCATGGAAGGAACGAAAATAATTTCACATAATTGGGAAGAAAAAATAAAGGAGATTGATAAAAAATTAAGAACGTACCCCTCTGGAAGTTTGGTGAGAAGAGGAAGCTACTATTCTCACGTTCAAAAAAATAAAGAAATTGCAATTACTAAATATGAGAGACTTATTCGTCTACTTTGCAGAAAAAAATTTTTGCTAATTGTAAGGCAGCATTTGAAAACTAATATTTCATTAATGGCGCATCCTACTAGCAAAATTCTTGAAATTACGAATGAAGAAATTATTGATTCCCTTCCTGCATCATATCAAGGATTGCCTAAAGATTATTTTTTTCATCCTTCGGTGAAAAAGTGGTTAGAGAAACCTTATCAAAAAAATTCATATCCACAAGATTCGACTTTGACTACAGGCGAAGGTGTACAACTCCGATCGAAATCAGAAGTTTTAGTCGGAATTCAATTAGAGTATTTTGGTCTTAACTATCGCGCTGATAGTGCCTTTACTATTGGGAACAAAAAAATATACCCAGATTTTATAATTGTAGATCTTTATACTGGAAAGTTTATTGTTTGGGAGCATTTTGGGGCACTCCATGAGAAAGAGTATGTGGATAAAATGTATACTAAGATGAAATTATATAGAGATTATGGACATAAATATTTCGAAGATGTAATATATACTTTCGAACCTGATGTAGAAAAAACAGAACATTTGAGAAATTTGATTAATGAAAGAATAATAAAAAAATTTAATAAATTTTACTAAAATGGAGAAATTTAGATGAGTTGGGAAACTGCTGAGATTGAAAAATATGTAGAAAATTGTTTGTCGAAAAAAAGATTTAAGCATGTAATGGGGGTTGCCTCCACTGCTAAGGATTTGGCAAAGTGTCATGGTGTGAATGTAGCTGATGCAGAGTTGGCTGCGATTGTTCATGATGTTGCAAAGGAGCAGCCTCTTAAGCAAACTGCTGCTATGTTACGGTTAGTCGGCGAGGCATCTTATCTTGAGCATAGTGATAAGGTATGGCATGCACCAATGGGTGCTGTTATTGCCGAAAAGGTGCTTGCTATTGAAAACAAAGATATTTTAAATGCGATTAAATACCATACAACAGGTCGCCCTAATATGTCTAAACTTGAGCAGGTTATCTTTGTTGCCGATTATACAGAACCAAATCGGACATTTGAAAACTGTATTGCGGCACGTGAGTTTTGGGATGATTTGGACCTGGCAGTTTATGAAATATTGAAGCAAAAGTTAGATAAAGTTGCAGGATTAGGCTTGGGTTTGCATCCTGATACATTGGAAGCTTTTGAGTATTATGAGAAGTTAACAGATTGTGGTTAATTTTAATAAGATTTTGCTAATAGTTCAGGAGTGAAGAAGATGAAAAATTGGTTGAAAAGGTATGGAATATCTATTTTATTTATTGGTGTTGCTTTATATATGTTGTATAGCAATGTTCTGATTTTCCTATCCAATCGTTCTGAATTTGATGTGGTTTACAGGTGGCAGGTAACAAGTTTTAGTCTTGGATTAATATTTCTTACTATGGGAGTTGCTCAGCTTTTTGAAGCTAACGGTAAGAAACGATTTGCCAACATTTTTAGTATAATTTGTAGTAGTGTCTTGGTGATATTCGGATTAATTGCGATGTTCGTATTTGATAGCTACATTGGTTTTTGGGACGATATGCTACTGATGGTGGGTCTCCCTGGATTTATGATGGTAATAAGTGTTATCAGGCTACGTAGTGATGGAAAAGAGATATTAACTAAGAAGCAGTTGAAAGTCATAGATATTGCATTGTCGTTGGTAATAGTTGTGATTTTTGCATTGATACTCTGGTTATATATATAGGAGCTAGTAGTAAAATTTAAATAACAAACAGCCACTTAGAGTGGATTCAATATCTTTGATGTTGGATTTATTCTAGGTGGCTTTTTAATCGATAAATATTTCCTAATTTTTTGTTAAAAGTATTTTCATTCAGTGAAAATAGATCACAAATAAGGAAATGTGAAAAATTTAATGAATATAAAAGTGCTTTTCTTTAAAAGGCATTGACAAAATTTTGAAAAGCGATAATATATAAGCTTGAGATATGGCGAATAACGTCATATTTTGTCGAAACAATTTATTTCTCACTAGTCTTTGTCGGTTTATTTCATAGATTACGGCGTGCTAGTGCAGAAATAATGAAGGATCACAAGATTATTGATTGTATTAAAATAAAACACAAAGGATGATGTGATGATTACTAAATCATGGTGGTATTAACATAATTTATCTTTGGTAACACCTAGGTACAGAAAAATAATCTGGAGGAGATTAGGTAATGTGTAAAAAAATTAGTAAAAGAATATTTACTGTGGCATTAATTATTTCTATGTTCGTGTCTCATGCACCAACTTCCATTTTGGCAGTTAATGCAGTAGCTAATGATATAACCATTGATGAAGAATATGGTTTAGAGTTAGATGACTACGCTTTAGAAGTAGATGAATATGTTTCAGAAGTAGGCTTTGCTTCAGAAGAAGATGAGAATGTTTTAGAAGCAGGTGAGTCACTTCCTGAGGTGGTTGAAGTAGCTAATGACATATCTATAGAGAGTGATTATCCTTTAATAGTAGATGAAGAAGGTTCTATCTTGGCAGCAGCAAATATTGACCTTGATTATCTTTGTGGACCAGTTGTAACCCCTCCTGAAACATGGAATTGTAGCGAAGACAGGGGTTGGTGTTGGCAGCTTCCCAATGAACCTTTTGCGATTACCCAATCAGAAATAACTTTACCTTACAGACGCTTGACAGATTCAGAAAGAGCAGTTTGGTTAGCTGAATATTTGCAAAATGGACCTATTGATTTTGAGAGAGAGGTTATACGACTGCTCAACATAGAAAGAGTTAGGCTCGGTTTAAATACTGTAGAACTAGATCCGGTGCTGGCGATGGCATCACGATTCCATGCACAAATTATGTCAACTTTTGGGGTGGATAGAAACTGGAGCCACCATGTGGGGCCTTATAGTATTGATGGTAGGGGAGCTTCACTGAATACATCAAGAGCTTTTGGTGCAGTGGGGTCTTGGAGCGGGAACGCTGCTACCGGATCGGGGAATCGATCTCCTGGAAGCGTCGTTCAAGGGCTACTTAACTCGCCAGGACATTGTCGCAGCCTCTTAAATCCTGCCAACAGGTTTATAGGACCAGGAGTCCATGCAGGTGGATTTATGGGTGGTTCGTCTAATTATGTAATGTTAAGCCATAACCCTTCGCAAAATCGACATACAGCAACTATAGTTGATGGAGCAATATCAACAGTTCTCGGCTCAACTACTGTTGGTTCGTTCTTGGCTAATGAAACTGTGGAGATTACAGCGACAGTACCAACAGGATACAGATTTTTACGCTGGGAAGGTTCAGTGGATTTTGCGAATGCAAATTCAGCAAGTACAACATTTGAGATGCCAGCAAATAATGTGACGGTAACAGCAATACTCGAACGAACTGCGCCAACGGAAGTAACAACAGCCCCAACAGAGGTAACAACAGCGCCAACGGAGGTAACGACAGCACCAACGGAAGTAACGACAGCGCCAACGGAGGTAACGACAGCGCCAACGGAGGTAACGACAGCGCCAACGGAGGTAACGACAGCGCCAACGGAGGCAACAACAGCGCCAACAGAGGCGACAACAGCCCCAACAGAGGCAACAACAGCGCCAACGGAGGTAACAACAGCGCCAACGGAGGCAACAACAGCGCCAACGGAGGCAACAACAGCGCCAACGGAGGCAACAACAGCCCCAACAGAGGCAACAACAGCCCCAACAGAGGCAACAACAGCCCCAACAGAACCAACAGAGCCAACAACGGAACCAACTGATCAAAATCCAGAGTTGACTGCTGCTATTAATGCACTTACGGCACTGATTGCTGAAATTGCTGAGTTAGATGCAGCAGATTACACAGCTGAAAGTTGGGCATTATTAGAGTTGTCTTTAGCAGCAGCCATGGGAGCATTAGACAGTGATGATATTGATGCAATCTTAACAGCAACACGATCATTAAAAGCAACATTTGATGCATTAGTTTATATAAATCAATGTTCATCCCGCCCGTGTTCATCCCAACCATGTTCATCGCGACCGTGTTCATCTCAACCATGTTCATCACGCCCGTGTTCATCCCAACCATGCTCATCACAGCCAACAGTGTCGTTACCATCGCCAGTATTACCGACAGTACCGACAGTACTGGCAAGACCACAAATACCTCAAACACCGGCACAAACTTTACCATCACAAAGTTTACCACAAACAGGTGTGGCAGTTGTTCCATTATCACTAAGCGGTCTAATATTAATAGCATCAGGTTTAGGAATTGCAACAAAGAAGAAAAATGACAAATGACAAAAAATAAAATAAAGAAGTTGGGAAGTTACTCAATTTCTTTTTTTTATGCCAGAAAGCATTGTTTGATAATAGGGGATTTGTTATAATATTAAGGTACAAATGACTGGAGTTGATTTAGATGAAAAAAATAATGCTTATTGTAAGTGCTGGAATGCTAGCTTATGCTATGTATGACCGAGTTAAAAGTAATAAAGAAAAACATGCTCTAGCAGCAGCTGAGGCTGAAATTGAATATTTAGAACAAGAGCTTGCTGCTGCCAAGCGTAATCAATATGACATTCGAGAACGAAGACGTATATTCAAAAGATAAAGAAAGTTGGAACTTATAAATGGAAAACAAAATGAAAAAATTACAAAAATTAATCACTGCATTAGACAGCAAGCACTTAGAAGGCATAGTCGCACTCGACATGAGAAAACACTCACCACTATATGATTTTATGGTTATATCAACAGCGAAAAATGACCGAATTATTGCTGGGGCTTTACGCGAATTAAAAGACCTAGGTTCTGAAAGCGATTTTAATTTAAAATATATCGAAGGCCACGACACCGGCGAATGGGTTCTTGCTGATTTTGTTGACATCATTGTCCACGTATTTAACGAAGAAACACGCACAAAATACAACTTAGAAAAACTATGGGGGGATGCCGATCGAGTAGACGTTTCGGAATTTTTAAATTAATGTGCTACAACAGCTTTGCATATCACTACGATAAAATGATGGCTGATGTTGATTACTCGTGGTGGATAAAGACAATTGAAAATAATTTAACAAAGGGATGTCGTGTTCTCGATGTAGGATGTGGAACAGGTACCCTTTCTTTAGCGTTGGCGAACTTAGGCTATCATGTAACAGGACTCGATAAATCCTGTGATATGTTGGTCGTCGCAAATGAAAAAGCTCAAGAACGTGGCATCATAATCGACTATATTCATCGTGATATGCGCGAACTTCATGGTTTATCTGGATTTGATTGTGTGCTAATCGCCCTCGATTCACTAAATTATTTAGAAAATGAAGATGATGTTAAACAAACATTTACAGGTGCTTACGCAGCTCTTAATGATAAGGGGTTGCTAATTTTTGACGTGCATACGCCGCATAAAATGACGGAAACATTTAGCGATTATCTTTACGTAGAAAACGATGACGATTTAACGTATATCTGGCATGTGGAAGCAGGAGAACAGGTCTTATCTGTTGTTCACGAGCTAACTATTTTTGCCAAAAATGAAGATGGCAGCTACATGAGAACGATTGAACATCATTATCAACGTACTTTTGAAATGTGTCAGTATGAATCATGGTTAGTTGAAGCTGGATTTAAAGTTATAACTACCACTGGCGACGAGGATCGACAATTATTTGTTGCAAGAAAGGTTTGATAAAGATGAAAAAGAAATTAAAGCACCAACCACATCACGTGGAAATAGAAGGTGATATTGGCAAACTAACTGCTTACACAAAAAAAGGTAAACCTGTTGTAGCAATTTTTGATGCAGCAGACTTGGATAAAATCACAGTTTTTAAAAATTGGCGTGCGGTTTGGTGTGCTCCATTAGATCAGCAGCAAATCGAAAGCAAAGATTTCAATGATGGACGCGCAATCCGCACACCTGTTGCGGCTGCCATTCTTGAATGCTCGCCAAATGCACCTATTCGTCATATCAATGTTGATATTCTTGATAATAGGCGCATCAATTTAGAAATCTATGATGTGAAAGCACAACCGAATGAGTATCAGCTGGATAAGAGCGTTGCGATGGTTCTTAAAGATCGTTATGGTCGCCAAGTGGGTACTTGCGAGTTTGATAATAAGGATCTTAACTTAGTTATTAACAGCGGTCATGTTTGGATGAAAAAAACACGACCAACTGGTCAACCATACGTTGTTAGTACAGAAGGTCTTCTTTTAGCTCATTTAATACTAGGAGTAGATGAAGGGTTTGTTACTTACATTAACAAAAATCCGCTGGATAATCGTCGTAATAATATTAAAATCGCTACCACTAGATAAAATTTCAACAAAACTGGAAATTTGCGCTCAAAGGGTTGAAAATTAAATAATTTTGGTAATTTTAGGCTATATTAAATGACAACTGTGTTTTCTTTTTTTAGATTTTGTAGTAGAATAGTAAATGGTGTAGATTTTTGCCAAGGGAGTGCGAGTTATGTCAGATCGATTTATGAAAGGGGCGATGATTTTATCGTTGAGTATGTTTTTAACGCGCCTTTTAGGTCTGCTTTATGTTGTTCCTTTTCAGCGCCTAGTAGGTCTTGGTGGCTTGGCGTTGTATGGGTATGCGTATGTTCCGTATCAATTGCTTGTAACATTGTCGACGTTAGGGATTCCGATTGGGATGGCAAAGTTTATTGCTAAGTATAATGCTGATGGTGAATATGACACTTCGCGAAAAATATTTCGGGTTGGTATGCTTATTATGATTCTGGTCGGGATTCTTGGCTTTTTGATTATGTGGTTTGGTGCGCCATTTTTTGCGAGTTGGGTCATGGCTGGAAGAGAGGATTTATATAACTCGCTAGATGATGTTGTGAAAGCTATCCGGATGGTAAGTTTTGCTGTTATTGTTGTGCCGCCAATGTCGATTTTTCGAGGATTTTTCCAAGGTAATCAAGATATGAATCCGACTGCTATCAGCCAAGTAGTTGAACAGTTAGTACGAATTATATTAATTATTTCTGCTTCTTTTATGGTTATTCGCATATTAGGCGGGAGTAGCCAAACTGCGGTTAATATATCTGTCTTTGCGGCTTTTATTGCCGGTATTAGTTCGCTGGTGGTCTTATATCGTTATTGGAAAAGGGAAAAGCCAACTTTTGATGCTTTATTACCGTTTACTAAGAGTCATCCAAGGCGGCGGACAAAAGTACTGTTTAAGGAATTATTGTCCTATGCTCTGCCGTTTGCAGTTATAAGTTTAAGCTTAACATGGTTTCAAATGATTGATACGATGACATTCAATGCTGGAATGCTACGCGCAAATGTCCCGCCTGATATGGTCGAAGATATATTTGGAATTTTCGTTGTTGCCTTGTTAAAAATTGTAATGATACCTGTTTCATTTTCCATCGCTTTTAGTCAACCGCTGATTCCAGATATCACCGAAAAAATCCAGCTTCGTGATTTTAAAAGTGTTCAGAAAACACTAACAACTGCGATTATGCTAACCTCATTTATCACGGTTCCAGCTGTTATTGGCATGTCTATGCTATCAAACCCAATCTTTATTGTATTGACGACTAATACCCATGATGCACAGATGAATGAAATTGGTGGTGCTATGTTTGGCGTTGGTGCTTTTATTGCTTTAGTAATGGGCTTAAATGGTATCCTTTCAGCCACTATTCAGGGAATTAATCGGCAATTTAAGGCACTTATTTTCTTATTTATTGCCGGTGTTATTAAGTTAGTAGGAAATTTAGTCTTAATCCCGATTCCGTCACTTAATGCCCATGGTGCAATAATCTCAACCATCTTGGCATATGGGTTTTGTTTAGTAATGAATTATTTAGAGATTAGAAAAACAACTGGGATTAGAACGCGCCTTATTTTAAGACGTCATATTTCAATCGTTCTACTCACAGGGATTATGGCGCTGGCAGTCTGGGGTACTACAAGAATTTTAAACATATTTATTGATTATACTGAATCTTCTATCCAAGCTGCGATTTATATTGCAATTGCTGGACTTGTCGGTGCCTTTGTTTATGCTGCGTTAGCTATTTACTTCGATTTAGCAAAGTCCTTATTTGGAGATAGGTTATCGTATGATAATATCCGGGCTAGATTCCGTCGTCGGTCTTCGTAAGCCCTAAGTATTGTTCAATCCGCGCGATTCTTAGCTCCAGTTGATGAATCCGCGCAAATTCTATCGGTGGGAATCTATCGCTAGTTTGATGTGCATAAGGATGGGGGGCAGATGGGTGCGGCATGGAAGTAGCAGGTTGTGATTGAAAATATTGATTGAGGTAAAACTGTTCCATGTCAGAAATGGGATTTGGTATTGGTTGGTTACGCGAAAAGCGCTGGCGTCGTGGTCTGAACATAATATCAACTCCATTCTAGAGGCTAGAAGTGAGAAATTGGAAGTTGATCTTTTCTCCAGCCTCTAACTTCTAACTTCTAGATTGTATGATAATTGACGCAAAAATAGTCATAAAAGGAAAAAGAAAATGAGATTAGATAAGTTTTTAGCTCATGCGACTGGGAATTCTCGGTCGGATGTGAAGAAATTTTTACGGCAAAAAGCGGTGCGAGTTGATGGGGAGGTTGTGACATCAGCTAGTTTTCATGTGGATGTGAATCAGCATGTTGTGATGGCTTTTGGTGAGGAGTTATTCTATCAAAAGTTCGTGTATATCATGATGAATAAGCCGCAGGGGTATTTAAGTGCGACTTCAGATGGACAAGATGTGACTGTGATGGAACTTCTTGATGGGTATTATGATCGGTTCGACCTTTCAATCGCTGGACGTCTCGATAAGGAGACGGAAGGTTTGCTGCTATTAACAAATGATGGTCAGTTGTTACATAAAATCATTACACCGAAGAAGAAAGTGTATAAGAGGTATATTGCGCAGATCGAAGGTGAATTAACAGCTGCGAAAATTGCTGCTTTAGAGTCGGGTGTTATTATTAAAGATGGAAAAGATATCTGCTTTACGACAGCTCCAGCTCGGATTCATGTCATTAGTGAGGGCGAAGTAGAGATTGCGATTTGTGAGGGAAAATTTCATCAAGTTAGGCGCATGTTTGCGAGTGTTGGTTGTAAGGTCGTTTACTTAAAGCGGGTTGCAATTGGTGAACTTGAGTTGGATAAGTATTTGGAATTGGGAGAATATCGAGAGTTAAGTGAGGAAGAATTAAATGAGATTACGAAAGATACCACGAGCTGGTGAATATATTGCTTCATATCCAGAATTTGCTATTGTTGGGGGAGTCGCGTTGAAAGGGAATTGGCAGTCTATTTTTGATGTATCCCAGCCTATTCATATTGAAATTGGGATGGGAAAAGGTGGTTTTATTAATGAGATGGCTCGTTTGTATCCCGAGATTAATTTTATTGGAATTGAATTGTATGACTCTGTGTTGCTGAGGGCACTTGAGGTGCTGGTGGAAAACCCATTACCGAATTTACGACTTTTGCATGCTGATGCTGCGAATTTGCAGGTCGTTTTTGCTCAGGATGAGGTTTCTAAAATCTATCTGAATTTTTCCGACCCGTGGCCGAAAACCCGGCATTCAAAGCGTCGACTCACCCATAAAGGTTTTTTAGGTGTTTATAAAGATATCCTTGTAGATGGCGGGAAGTTGCAATTGAAGACGGATAATCGGTCGTTGTTTGAGTATTCCTTGCTTAGTTTTAATTATTTTGGGATGAAATTTTCGGATGTGTCGGTTGATTTGCATGCTGATCCAGAGGGTTATCCTGATAATGTGATGACGGAATATGAACAGAAATTTCATGGGTTAGGGCAACCGATTTATTTACTTGAGGCTAGTTTTTAGGAGGATGAGGAATTGATTTCACTTTTAATTATTATTTATCTTTCATTTATTATGTTAGGGTTGCCGAATGTTTTAGGAAGTGCATGGCGAGTTATGTATGAGGGTTTGGGCGTATCACCAGCTAGTGCGGGGATTATTTCGATGATTCTTTCGGCTGCCACTGTTTGCGGTGCTTTGTTGTGTGATAAAATGATTAGGCGTGTTGGTCCAGGTAAGTTGACGCTTATTAGTTTGATTGTAACTGGAGTTTCGCTTATTGGTTTTTCTGTGGGTACTAACTTTATCTTACTTTGCGTATGGAGTATCCCATTAGGAGTTGGTTTAGGGTTTATTGATGCTGCACTTAATAATGTAGTGGCGCTTCATTACGAAGCAAAGCATATGAGTTGGTTGCATGCATTTTGGGGTGTTGGGGCTTCAATTGGTCCAATGATTATGGCATTTTTTCTCGTTAGACAAAATTCATGGGAGGCAGGCTATTTGTCGATTGGTTTGACTCAGCTGGCATTTGTTATTGTTTTCTTGCTAACGTTTAAGCTCTGGAAGAAAATTCCATCAACATACGATGATTCTGAAGAAGTTAAGCAAAAAAAACCGTCGTCTGCGAAACAACTTATCAAGTTACCAGGTGTCGGGCAATCCATGCTTATTTTCTTTTTTTATTGTGCAATCGAGGCGACAGTTGGCTTATGGGCAAGTAGTTATTTAGTTATCGTAAGGAACTTAGCAGAAGAGGTTGCAGCTTTATGGATTGCGCTTTATTTCGGCGGTATTACAGTTGGTAGGTTTATGGCAGGGTTTTTAACCATGAAGCTAAGCAATAAGCAACTTATTGGATTGGGGAGTGCATTAATTGGGGCGGGAACGATTATTTTATTTCTCCCAGTTCCAGAAAGCCTCTTGCTAGTTGCTTTATTTTTAATTGGATTCGGTTGTGCACCAATTTTCCCAAGTTTGATGCATGAAACACCGAATAATTTTGGGGCTAATAATTCACAGGCCATTATTGGAATTCAAATGGCATTTGCCTACATGGGATCAACGTTTATGCCACCATTATTTGGAGTACTTGCCCAGCATACTAGCTATCAGTTGTTTCCTTTTTACATCGCTTTTTTCTTAGTTCTGATGGTTGTTATGACGAAATGGCTTTACAAATTGGTTGCTAAGTCCTAGAAAGGATATAATGAAACCCTATATGCTTTGACTTATAAGTAAGACTTTTTTAAAAAAAATTCGGTCATTTACCTGACTTTATTGAAATAATAGGTTTGCAAGCAGACCAAGGTGTGATATAATACTTTAGGTTGGGCAAAATATAGTTGATATACCTTGTGAATTGGAGGAATTAGGACATGAATGTTACTAGCAAGATAATCGAAACAAATAGGGTAGAGCTGACGATTACAATTACTACTGAGGAGTTTGCAGAAGGCTTAAATACGGCATTTGAAAAAGTACGCAAAGACGTAACTGTTGAAGGTTTCCGTAAAGGTAAAATTCCACGTGGAATGTTTGAAAAAAAATTCGGTGTGGAAGTTTTATATGATGATGCAATAAATGCGGTGTTACCAAATGCATATCGTGATGCTATTCTTGTTGAAGAGATTCACCCAATTGACTCACCAGAGTGGGAGATAAAAGAAATATCTAAAGCGGGTGGTATCGTCGCTACTGCAACTGTATGGGTTAAACCTGTTGTTGAACTAGGTGAATACAAAGGATTAGAAGTGACAAGATTATCTGATGAAGTAACAGAAGAAGATGTTCAAGCTGAAATTGATAAACTAGTAACTGGACAGTCTGAATTGATCATTAAAGAAGGTAATGCAGAACTTGGTGATATTGTAGTTATCGACTATGAAGGATTTAAAGATGATGTTCCTTTTACTGGTGGAAAAGCTGATAATCACCCATTGGAATTAGGATCTAATTCATTTATTCCAGGATTTGAAGAGCAAATTGTTGGTACCTCTGCGGGAGATGAGAAAGAGATTAATCTTACTTTCCCAGCTGATTATCAAGCTGCTGATTTAGCTGGTGCTGCTGTGGTTTTCAAAGTTAAAGTACATGAAGTTAAAGAGCGTAAGTTGCCTGATATTGATGATGAGTTTGTTAAAGACTTAGACCGAGATGGTATTGAAACTATGGAAGAATTAACAACTAGTATTACTGAAACGCTAATAGAATCAAAGAAAGCAGCTGCTGAGTCTCATGTAACGAATTCTGTTATTGAGCAAGCTATTGCAAATGCCAAATTCGAAGTGCCAGAGGTAATGGTTGAAAATGAAATTTCCAATATGGTGCACCGTATGGAACAGCAATATAAACAACAAGGCATTTCTTTCGAGATGTATCTTCAGTATTATGGACAAACGTTGGAATCACTACGCCAGGATATGAAGCCGCAAGCGATTAAAAATATTGATCAAGCTCTAGTTATTGATGCAATCGTTACCAAAGAAAATATTGAAGTAACGGAAGAAGAAATTGAAAATGAACTTGCTAATATGGCGCAAATGTATGATATGGAAGTTGATCAATTCAAAAAAATGATTCCTAATCTTAATGTGATAGAAGAAGAACTTAAGTCAAAGAAAACAATTGAAATGATGGTCGAAAGCGCTGTTTAGAAGATACTATTCAGTGCTTAGGTTTACCCTTTCGGTGACCAGTTTGAGGTCTAGCCTAAGCTTATTTAAGGTCATTGCTATAGAGTTATGCTCTCAAGCTCGCGCGGCTTTCGCCTTACAGCGTGTGATTTTAGTGATGGATAAAAAAACATCCATCACTAAAATCACACAGAAATGGGGGATTGTCTATGGCACGAACAATAACGTTTAGAATTTTATGCCATTTTTTAGTAAGTTTTCGCTAATTATACTACTAGGGGTTTAAGATAAATCAAAATGGCATATAATGACTTAGTAGTATGTTTATATTAATTCTCGTTTGAATTAATATTTTGAAGTTGCAAAGTAGGTGTAAGTTTATGAATGAAAATTTAGAAGTCATTTGCTCTTTTTGTGGTAAGTATCACGATGAAGTGCAAAAAATAGTCGCGGGACCTAACGTCTTTATTTGTGACGAATGTGTGAGTATGTGTTCAGAAATTATTGAGGAGCAACAATTTGACACATTAAATGAAGAATTTGCCCATTTACCAAAACCAAAAGAAATTTATGAAATGTTAAATGATTACATTATTGGTCAAGAGGATGTGAAAAAACTCTTATCAGTTGCTGTTTATAATCACTACAAACGCTTAATGTCAAATTGTGAAGAAGATAAAGATGTTGAAATTGCAAAAAGTAATATCCTCTTAATTGGTGCAACTGGTTGTGGTAAAACATTGCTTGCTCAAACGTTAGCAAAGGTTTTAAACGTTCCTATTGCCATGGCAGATGCAACTACTTTAACCGAGGCGGGTTATGTTGGTGAAGATGTTGAGAATATTTTGTTAAAATTGCTGCAAGCAGCTGATTTTGATATTGAGCGTGCAGAACGCGGTATTATTTACATTGATGAAGTTGATAAGGTTGCAAAAAAGTCAGAAAATCCTTCAATCACGCGTGATGTGTCTGGTGAGGGTGTACAACAAGCTTTACTTAAAATTGTCGAAGGGACGGTTGCAAATGTTCCTCCCCAAGGTGGTAGAAAGCATCCGAATCAGGAATTTATCCAACTAGATACAACGAATATTTTATTTATTGCTGGTGGAGCATTTGCTGGTATTGAAGAAGTAGTAAAGCGTCGGGTTGGGAAAAAGGTGATTGGTTTTGGAACTGATAGTAAAGCGAATAGGATGTCAGCAAAAGAAACTTATGCTGAAATTGAATCAGAGGATTTGCTGAAATTTGGTTTAATTCCGGAATTTATTGGTCGTTTTCCTGTAGTGGGTGCACTGTCTCCCCTTGAAGTTGGCGATCTAGTACGTATTTTAACTGAGCCGAAAAATGCACTTGTTAAGCAGTACAAAAAGATATTCAGTTTAGATAGAGTAGAGTTAATTTTTGAAGAAGATGCCATTGTTGCTATTGCTGAAAAAGCAATTGAGAAAAAAACAGGTGCTCGAGGATTGCGTTCTATTATTGAAGCTATTATCACGGATATTATGTTTGAAATCCCATCAAACGAAAATATTGAAAAATGTGTGATTACACGTGAAGTGATTTTAGACAGAAAAACACCTGAAATAATTGAAGGGGTAGCATAAATAGAAGTCAGAAGTCGGAGGTGGGATTAATGGAAAGAGTCTATATTTTTGAAAAAATCCATACGATTTTTTTAAAAAGATTTTTTTCTAACTTCTGCCCTCTGACTTCCAGATCTTATCCCCAGAATTCTACCTCTAACCTCTAGAAGGTTGGAATTTATCCAAAAGTATGGTAAAATAATGTAGGATTAAGGGAAGCTTAAGGCTTCCTTTTGCGCATGGCTGTTTTTTCATTGATAAAAGCAGCGATTAGAGGTGAAATTAGATGAAGATTGATATCAAGCAAAATGAAGAAATAATATTACCATTAATGCCGGTACGTGGTATAGTGCCACTGCCATATAATGAGTTAACCCTTGAAGTAGGTCGTCCTAAGTCAATTGAGGCGTTATTAGCGACTGATGATACAGAAGGCTACATTTTACTATCACCCCAAGAAGATGTAGAAGCGAATTTTCCAGAAAAAGATGATATCTATGAAATTGCTGTTGTCGCTCAAATTGCCAATCAAGTACGACAGCCAAATGGGCATTATCGCGTTAAATTTAGAGTTTTAATCCGTGCCCAGATTGAAGAAATAGTCGATACTGGACTGTTTTTCAAAGCCCAGATTTCCACGATGCCATCTGTAAACGAAGAATCGGCAGACGATGAAGTGATGGGACGTATGCTTCAAAAAGAAATTAATAACCCAACAAGCAAAATGTTTTCAAGATCATTAGAATTGCGCCGACTGTCAAAAACAAGACCATCACTTGATTTGTTCTCAGATGTTGCAGCTTTCTCATTAAAAATAACCGATCAGAATAAGTTTAAGTATTTGTCTATGGTTGATGTTAGCGAAAGGTTAAACACAATCCTAGAAGATATTGAAGCTGAGAAGCAGGCAATTGAGCTGGAGAATAAGATTAACAATGAAATGAGACGCAATGTTGAGCAACACCAAAAAGACTACATTTTACGGGAAAAAGTAAAAGCAATCCATAAAGAGTTAGGGGATGAAGCTTCGACTAATGCGGCAGTTGAGAAGTTCCGTGATCGGTTAAAGAAAGCGGGGATGCCAAAACATGCGGCAAAGAAAGTTGAAGAGGAAATCAGGCGTTTTGAAATGACACCAACCCAAGCTGCTGATTCAGGGGTGCTGCGTAACTATATTGAATGGATGTTAGATATTCCGTGGTCGAAAATGACACGTGATAAACGCGATTTAACCTTCGCTGAGCAAACATTAGATGCTGAACATTACGGGCTTGAAAAAGTAAAAGACCGGATTTTGGAATACTTAGCAGTTAAAGCAATGACAGGAAAAACACCGCCAGCAATTCTTTGTTTAGTTGGTCCTCCTGGTGTTGGTAAAACATCACTTGCGAAATCAATTGCTACGTCTTTGGGGCGTAAATTTGTTAAAATGTCATTAGGTGGTGTTCGTGATGAGGCAGAAATACGCGGTCATCGCCGGACATACATCGGATC
>Ga0123355_10003300_pt1 | contig 23082 bp, 17 predicted proteins | sample TergutEmb28metaG_3_FD_89872 | JGI IMG/M metagenome (GOLD analysis project Ga0123355, IMG submission 89872) | Embiratermes neotenicus P1 segment gut microbial communities from Petit-Saut dam, French Guiana - Emb289 P1 | ecosystem: Host-associated > Arthropoda: Insects > Digestive system > Gut ... | reverse complement strand
GTCAAAAAACGCCCTCCAACTAGCCCCCCACCTTTGGGGGTCGAGGGGGTTCCCCCCTTGCGGGGTTGAGGGGCGGAGCCCCCACGGGGGTCGCAGGGGGCAGGTGCCCCCTCGGTTTCCAACTTTCTCAAAGTTTCACGCCCTCGATATCAGGTCCCCAAACAAACAAAAAAGGGCATCAAAGCATTTGGCATGAATAAATATGCAAAATGCTTAACAATACAGCCCGGTTTTTACGAGGACTTTGATATAATTTTGTATCAAAGCCGCAGTAAAAACGCCCTTTTACGTTTTCAAATTCTACTGGTAAACCCTTACATAATCAATTTCCATACACACAGGCAGCACGTCCATATCAATGCCCTTTGCGCCACCTAAATTGCCACCAAATGCAATGTTCATTATCACATGAAACGGCTTGTTAAACGGCCATTCGGCATCTGTGACTGGTGTGCCTTCCGGCAAAAATTCTTTTGGCGAGTATACAAATATTTCTTCTGCGTCTACTCGGAATGTCAATTTCTCTGGTGTCCACTCTACGGAATATACATGAAATTGGTCATTAACACCTTCAAACTTGCGGATATCTCCTTTTTGCGTACCAATCATATGGTTGTATGCCCCGGTATGAACCGTTGCCCATATTTCTTCGGGCTTAAAGCCTACATGCTCCATAATATCTATTTCGCCGCAGGCTGGCCAGCCCTTGCCGCCCATATCCGTTGGCATCATCCAAATAGCCGGCCATGTGCCAAGCCCCTTTGGTATTTTTGCACATATCTCTATAAGCCCGTATTGCCAGTCGCCTTTGCCCGCCGAGCGTATGCGCGCGGATGTTATTGTTTTGCCGCCATGCTGCTCTGCTTTGTCCGCTTCCACACGGGCTTCAATGATCAGCTTGCCATTTTCTACCCAGGCGTTTCCGCTTTCTGTATAATATTGAAGCTCGTTGTTGCCCCAGCCGTGGCCGCCTACTTGCGCGCTCCACTTTTGCGGGTTTGGCGGGCCGTCTCTGTCAAATTCATCTTGCCACATTAATGTGTACTTGCTCTTGTAATCGCTCATTAGAAAGCCTCCTATAGCCCGGTCAATCCTGTATTCTCAATACCCTTGATAAACTGCTTCTGCACCACTAAGTACAAAACAAACAGTGGGAAAATGGCAATTAAAGTACCGGACATGCGGTACGCCTCGTTTATACGCATTTCTTCCAAGCCTGCACCTACACCTGTTGCTAAACCTGCAAAATGGGCAAATTCGGACTCAAACCGCCCAAGCCTGTGCGGAATCAATTCCAAAATACCCCGTAGGAAGGTGTTTGTTACCATCGTTTCGTTCCAGTTCCACACAAACGAAAACAGGAAAACAACCAGCAGCGTTGTAACGCTAAGCTTTAGAATAACGTGGTAAAAAGTCTGCACACTGCTTGCGCCATCAATGGCGGCGGCTTCGTCTAGTGCAATGGGTATCATTTTTGTAAAGTTGTAAAAAATCAGTATCAAAATTGCAGAAAACACACCCTGCCCGCCAATTGCCAATGCCGTTTGCGGCCAAATGGAACCAAACAGCACAATGTCCGGAAGCCATTGCACCTCTTGAAATAACGTTTGCAGGTTGGAAACCATCATTACACGCGGTACCATCATTACAGGCAACGGCAAAATGAATGATGTGATTATCATAAAAAACCAAAACTTCTTAAACGGGAACTCGAACCTTGCCAAGGCATAGCCTGTGGTTGCAGACACTATGGTTTGGCAAATGGCCAATAACCCGGAAAACCAAATGGAATTCCACATAGTGGTTCTGGGGTTAAGCACGCGCCACGCGCTGGTAAAATTATGAAAAGACAGCGACGTTGGTATCCAGTTTACAGCAGGGTTAATGATATCGTCGCTACTCATCATAGACATACTCACCATGCGCAACAGCGGGTAAAGGAACTGGTAGCTTATTAAAATAAGCGCGGTGTACACCGCTATATTTACATAGTTGAGCCTACGCAAGCGCATAACGAATGGATGCCCGGTTATTTTCGTTATTTTCGCCATTTTCATCACCTCTTTACCGCTCTGGTTACTTTGGTTGGGCGGCTATCTGCCCACGTCATTTTACGGCGTTTTACTTCCTGCGGCACTTCATCTCTTGGGCTTTTTAGCAGCACAAATACAAGGCCAATAAGCAGCAGCACAACCAGCGAGTATATCCATGCAAAAGCACTTGCAATCCCCAGCCCGGCGGTGGTTTCGCCAATGGCATCTGTTATCATGGGCAGCACAGGGTTTAGCGTATAGTTGGCAAGCTGCACCACTGTTAATATGAAACTAACCAGTATAATAGGGCGGAGTATTGGCAGCGTTATTTTCCAAAGTATTTGCCAGCTTGTTGCAGAGTCGATTCTTGCGGCTTCGAGTATGCCGTTGTCAATTTTCTGCAACCCGCTTATAAACAAAACTATTGGAATGCCTGTAAACCACAGCACCACCGTATAATTAGAAAATATAAATATCAAGGCACTTGCCAGCGGAAGAGAAAAATAAAGAATCATACGAATCAAAACCATATCGGCGGTTATAACGTAGGTGGCCATCCCGCCAGACTCTAAAAGCTCCTGCATAACAGGGCCGCTCATGACTATAACAGGCAGGAAGAATAATGCCCTAAATATACCGCGCCCCCTAAGGCCCCGGTTTAATAAAAGCGCAAGAATAAAAGCAAGAACCGTAATTGTGGGCGCATACGTAATTTGCACGAGCACAAATGCGATAATATTTGGCATAAATTCTGCATTGCGCAATAATGCCATATTATAGTTGTCTATGCCCACAAAATCTGTACTCCAGCCTGTAACATCCCATGTTACTTGAAAAAAGCTAAGGTAAATTGTGCGTACAAACGGCCAAGCCGTAAGCGCCAAAAAACCGATAATCCAGGGCAGCATAAACATATAGCCAACAACAGCGTTGCGCCTTGCCTGGTAACTCACAGACCGCTTCTTTGGTTTTACCTTTTTACCAACAGGGGTATTGTGCGCCAATTCTATTTTATCACTCATGAAATCACCCCCGCAGACAGAGGCGGTACCGCTACGCCCCGATGATGAAAAGCCTCGCCCGTGTAGTTGATAACCACTTCTACACCACCGGCGTAGGTGTTTAGCACCACGCCATCGGCCAGCACTGTCCTGCTTACCCATTCCAAGTGGCGCACTTGCGACAACACCTGCGAAACCTGGCTGTACACGTTCATTATTATGTCGCGGTACACGTAAAATTCTGTCGAGTAGAAATTGAGTGAGTTGGTATTGCTCAAGTAATGCGCCGGCGAATGCGTGAGCACAAAAGACGGGTACACGTTATAGTCTATCATGCGCAATATATCCCGCTGCGTGTAGAAAGAGAAATTTGCATACGGCGCGTACACTTCCATGGTGTTGTGCAGTACCATTTGTAAAAATGGCACGGTATCTGTTTGAATCATAAATTGCGTGTTAAACACAGGCGCTTGCAAAAAGCGGTGCGTGTATTGCCACAAGTACATATTCGGAGACTGCGCGTTAATTAGTAGCGGCGTATCGGCAAACGCTTCTTGAATAAGTGCTATAGACGTTGCGGCATCTGTAGCGTCGCGCCTGCCCCAGTGGCTAATCAAGTTATTGGTTATGCCGCTAACCGTATGGGAATGCGCGCCAACATTGTACGCGCGGGTAGACTGCTGCACCAGCCATTCTGCACTGCGGGCAGGGCGCGCAAACGAAATTTCGTTTACAGGCAGAAAAGGCTCGAAGCTATCCCATGCCTGTAAACCCCAGCGGTTTAAGTGAAACGCTTGGTTACGCGCCAAGTTCATCTGATGGCGGTTTATCCTAAAATAGTCTTGCGCAAAGCTTACATCTACGCCAAGCGCGCCCATTTCGTCAAACAGGCGTGTAAATTCCCTGCGTGTACCAATGGAGCGTGAAAAATTTATTGCCCACGGACGGCCGGTGGTTATACCCCCATTTTGGAAGCCAAGTAAACCACTGTTGATATTCTGCACTCCGTAACCATTCAATTCGCGGATAATATCGCCTACTTGGGAAGCCGTTGTTGTAACAACGTTAGTGCGCCCAAACACACTATTGCGTACGTCGCTCATGATAAAATCCAGGCGCATTGGCATAGGCTGGCCCGGGGTAATTTGGTTTGGCGTTAGCACACCAGTATCTATGAGATGCTGGCGATACGCACGCGCCATGCCTACATAGCTGGCGTTTTCGCCATACAGGAAACGGTACTGCATAGTAATGTCAAAGCTGCGCCTTTCCGGGAAAGTACGGAAAAACCCGTCGCCGCGGCGGTTATATACTTGGTGGATTTCGGCGTTAAATACAAAGCGCGGGTATACAAAATTATAATGCGTCACATTTTGGTGCGGCATCATTACAATTTCCATATATTGCGTGCCGCTGTCTGCCCAGGCCGCAAACGCTTGCTGGTTATAGCCCTGCGCCACGCCAAATACAGGCATAAGCGGGTTGGGGCGTTCTACCGCCCATACCTCGCTGTTGGTAAAAAACTGTGCTTCTGCCGGGTTTTCGCCAAATACATGGCCTACATACTCGCTAAGACGCACAGTGTTTTCCCTAAAACGAATCAGTGCGCCGCTGCCGTCGGGCACAAAAATATATCCCGGCAGCATTGGTACTGCTTCTGCCGGTAAAAAGTCGTTTGTTTCGAAACAGAAATGCTCACGGGTTCCGCCGCTTGCGCCCATAAAAGGCGTGAGTACAATTGCGGCAAGGTATTCTTGTCCCAGCCCGTAAATTTCGTGGTCAAAAATATGATAGGTGATGCCTACATCGCTAAGGTGGATGTGAACAGAAACATGCAAGTCTAACTGGTGGAAATGTGTATCCAGCCTAAAGTGGCCATGCCCAAGCTCTACCAGCGCAGACGTAGTCATATTGCCGCGCGCCGCAGACGATATACGGTTAATCATACGCGACGAATCCAGGAATTCTACTGTAAACAAGCTGTTGGCAAAGGCTGTCCACGTTGCGTTTAGGTTCACTTCGCGCGGCTCTGCCACACGGCGCAGCTCTTCGTCGGATGTAGCAGCGGCAATAATGTTGGGCAGGTCTGCACCAAATGGCGCGTCAAGCCCTGTGCGCCAGGCAAAGCGCCCTAGCGTACACACCACCTTTATAATGTGCCGGTCTTGGCGGAAGTAATAGCGCAAGTCGCCAAATTGCCCCATGAGCGCGTATTCATAGTCTGGGATATCCACAAATACGGCCACACCGGGGGGCATACGGGTATCCCTGTTTGTTGGGATAAAACCCGAGGCTGCCGCAACAGTGCCAAATAGTAGGGTGATGACGAGCGTTAGTATGAACATTCGCGTACGTAATTTTGCGGGCGAACACAGTTCGCCCCCACGGGGGGCTGTTGCAGGGGCAAACTGTGTTCGCCCGAGGTTTGGGTGGTCTGTAGCCGTTCGTTCTCTTTTAATACATACCCGTAACATTTGCATATACCTCCCGCCATACAGATTCAAAAAATTGCCCAACTTCGTTCCCTAAAATGCTGACATTAAAGATTACTACCAGCCCAATAAGCATAAACAGCCCGGTTATAATCACGCTTTTTAACGTTTGCCCAAAGCTGTAATTATGCATTTCCTGCAGCCCAAGCCACAGTATTGCACCTGTGTAAACAAAGCCAAACATCGTGCCAAATTGGATAAGGAACACTTCATTGTCTGTAACCACATGGGATAATAACGTTGCGGCCAAAAAGGTTATTGTAAGCGGGAACAGCGCATAGCTCACCAGTTTGAAGATGTCAATAATACCGCCTTCACCATCATTTATAGACGTGACAAGGTAGTTGCACAGCACAAACATTATGAATATGGCAAAGAACCCGCCAATAATTACAAAAAAGTCCATATCAACGATATCAATCATTTGCAGCAAGAACCCCTGCGAAGTTTGATGCAGCATAAAGGCGATAAAGAACAATAAAAAGTGGAATAGCGCACCGGGCACAGAGCCCTTTTCCTTGCGCTTCATATAGTAGTAGCTGTCTATAGGGTGGCGCGCTACAGAAAACGCAAACATAATCGATTTAACATGGGTCGCGTTCATTACACGCGACTGTACACCGCCTACAGCGGTTGCAATTACACGCTTCTTGTCCATGTGTTTAACAATGGACATAAACGCAAACAATACCGCAACACCAATAAGAATCCAGGTGAGATTGCGCATGAGCCACACATTGCGCACTTCCCAAAAAGCGGCACTATAGTATTCCCTGTGGCCTGCCAAGTAGAAAGACTCCATGGCAAGGTCAAACCGCTGTTGGTACAGGTGCGCCCTGCCAAGCCCGGCATGAGCAAGTACGCTCATTTGGTTGTGGCGCAAAACATCTGCCCACACTACCGCAGATTCTTCATACAAGCCTGCGTTAAAAAGGTCTAGTGCGCTATACACCGCAAGTGCGTATTCCGTTGGGGTAAAACTTTGCAAAAAATTGCGTGCAGAGTCCAATGCCCAAATATGCCCTTCGCCAGACACAGCAATAGACTGCAACGATTGGAACCAACCCGCAATATCTAACGTAGTGGTTGCATATGCGCCAAAAGAAAAAATAAATTCTCCGCTATTAGTGTGTACAAGTATATAGCCATAAGTGGAAGCCACAAAAATGTTCCCGTTTTGGTCAACATCTAAGTCAATAAGGTGCGACATGCCAATAAGGTGCTGAATCGTATTACGCCCAGCCATATCGTGCCGTTGCAGCCCCATACCGCCAAGAGATAGAGACGTGCCTAGGCTGGTGCTGTAAACAACCCCTCTATGGTCTACCGTAATACTGGAAAACGTGGGGGGTATCCTATCCATAAGGGCTTCGCGCTGGCGTTCTGTAAAAAAGATGTCTTGCAGCATTTGCAGGAATGTCCTATTTGCGACATTGGACGCAAAAAACCCCAAGAATTCGCCTTCGCTGGAAAGCTGGATAACACCGTCAAATACACCTTCGCCAACAATGTACATATTGCCGCGCACATCTACCGCAATACGGTTTGGCGCAAAGTTGGTATCGGCAAATGCCATTGCAGTTGGTGCGCCATGAGTACGCAAATGTTCGCCAGTACGCGCATCAAACATAAACACTGCACCCGCGCCCGCGTCTGCTACATACAGCACATCGTCTGGGGTAACAAATACACCGCGCGGGCTATCAAACCCGTCAAACAATAATTCCATATATACGGTATTTGTACGCGTATCAAATACCAAAACGCGCCTATTGCCTGTATCTGCAATGTACAGTAAATCGTCACTACCAAAAGCCATGTGCTGTGGCGCATCCATGCCAAGGTCGGTAATATTCCTGTCCGGCAGATATGCATCTTGAGTACGCACAAGCCAGCCACGCCTGTTGCCCGCAAATGTTAAAGTGGTGTTTGGGCTGGCAGCAAGCGTAATCGGCTGTGCAAGCATGAGTATGACTAAAAATAGTACAAATAATTTTTTCCTCATCTTAACACCTACTTAATGCCCGAATGGCTCATGGTACTCATCACTCTGGATTGCATGGCGATAAAAATAACCAGGTTTGGCACAAACATAATAAGACCTGCCGCCGCACCTACGCCCGCCATCATTGGGCTATCCCCAATGGCAATAGTGCCCAGGTAAAAGGCGAATGTCCGAAGCGTGTCGTCTTCGATAAACATGTTGGAGGCTTCCGTTGCTCCCCATACAGATTGGAACGTGATAATTGCAAGCGTGGCAATTGCGGGTTTTATCAAAGGGAATACGATCCCAAATATAACCCGTAGTTCGCCCGCACCGTCTACACGGGCGGCTTCGATAAGGGAATCTGGCACGTTGTTGTCTATAAATTGCTTGACAAGGAATATCCCTACGGGCATAGCCAAAAACGGGAATATATGCGCCATAAAATTATTGTTAAGCCCGGAATTGATAATGACCAAGTACCGCGGTATGCCCACCGCGGCGGGCACAAACATCAACGCCGCCTGGTTTATATTAAACAGCCACTGCCTGGCCTTAAAGTCCTTTTTACTAAGGGCATAGGCCGTCATGGTGGAAATGACAATGGTTAAGCCAAGCGTGATGATTGTAACGATGATTGTATTTGTAAGAAAACGGCTCATTGGTACACCGGTACCCTGCGTTACGCGCATGATATGGCGGAAATTGGCCATAGTCGGGCGTTCTACAATAAAAGTAGGGGGGAAACGGTTAAGCTCGTCGATAGGCTTAAACGCGTTGCTTACAACAAACATAACCGGCAATAGCATAAACAGCGATATTGGTATCAGTATCAAGTAAAATTTGATTTGCGACCTGTGGAAGGCGGTAGGGTTAATTTTAGTACCCTGGAAGCTGGAATTCTTCATATTTTTAACGTTCCCTCCCCAAAAGATTTGGAAGCCATCATTTTAATAATCGCTCCCCCCAAAGAATTTGTATGACAATTTAGAAAACCCCCAAACCATACACAACAAAACAACCGACACGGCAGCGGCGTACCCCATTTCGTACCGGATAAATCCAAAGTCGTCTATATGGTTTGTAATAAGCTGGCCGGCATATTGCGGGGTGGGGTTCATGCCGCTAAGCGCAACGCCAATACCGCCGGCATTAAACGCGCCCACTATGGCCATAACCGAACCAAACAGCATTTGCGGTTTAACGGACGGTATCGTAATGTAAATAATTTCTTGGAAGCGGTTGCGGATGCCGTCTATATATGCCGCCTCGTATAACTCTTCGTTCACATTGAGTATCCCCGCGAGCATCGCCAGGAAGCCTATGCCCATGGCAGACCACATGGAAACCAAAATCATAATATCCAATAACCAGTATGGGGACAGCAAAAACTGTATAGGCTGGTCAATTAAGTTCCAGTTCAGCAAAAGTGCATTCACATAGCCGTGCTGGTTGCCGCTAAAAATAGTAGTCCATAGCACGCCAACAAACGGCCCTGGTGCCAGAGAAGGCATGTACAGGCACAACGCAAAAATGGTACGCGGCACTTTTTGTACCTGCGCCAAAATCCACGCCATAATAAAGCCAAGTATAAAACCGCCTGGGCCTACAATTACCGCAAAGCGCAACGTATTGGGCAGTACATGCTGGAAGAACGTTGCATCTTGCGTAAGCAGCGCGATATAGTTGTTTAGCCCCGCAAAAGTTGGGGCTTGTATCATGTCAAAGTAGGTAAACGACAGGAATATGGCAATGGCTATTGGGATTGCAATGAACATCGAAAAAAGTATGCCGTATGGCAGCAGCAACAAAAGTGCGTGTGCGCCATCGCTCATTGTGTTCAATCTATCGCTTAGCGTTTTTTGGGGTTTTACCACATTCTTCACCTTCTCGCGTTTTCAATCATATACCGTACCCAATCCAGTTCGCGCACTACATACGGCTGTAATTTGTTTCCGGCAGAATCTACGAAGCCAAACTCTATCATTTTGCGGGTAAATTCGCGGTTAATGTCAATGACGCGCAGGTCAATTGCCACTTGTGCGGGCGTGCCTTCGAATACCATGGTATTCCAGATGTCGGACAGCCTGCGCTCTAGCATGTACTGCCCGGGGCTGCGCGGCACGTCCCGCAGCCAGTTAATCGATTCCAGTATGGCCTGGCGGTGGCGGTAATCTATTGGCATTTCCTGCAATGCGTCCACGTTTGCGGATACCCATAAAATATTAAAGTTGGCCATGAGTGCCATCGCAAAGTCTATTTGCGTTTCCGCACTAAGGTACCATTTCAAAAATTCCCACGCATCGGGGGCGAGGTCGGTATTGTCAAATACAATTGCCCCTGTGCCGTTGGCGATATAGTACCGCCAAATATCGCCGTTATCTTGCACCGTACCGGGGAATGGAGCGATGTTCCACTGCCCCAAAAGCTCCGGCGCGGCATTTACAAGCAGCATGTACGTTGCGGGGTCTAGGATACCCACCGGGTTTTGCCCGAAACGGAACGCGTTAAAGAAGCTTGGCACTTGTTCGTCCAGGGCAAAGGTCGTAAACAAATCGCCCAGGAATGTTAACGCTTCTACGGCGGGCGGCTGGTCAATCGCCGTTGATAGACCATCCGGGCTAAACAACAACCCGTCGTTTTGGTAAATGAGCGGCGATGTTTGGAAGAACCATTTATACCCTATGCCGGAAGCGATAGGTTTGTAAAAACTCATGTCAAAACGGCGAAGCTCAGACTGCATGGCGGCTACGTCTTGCCACGTATCGGGGGCTTGCAAGCCCAGTGGCTCTAGGATATCCGTACGGTACACCGTGGTCCAGAAGCCAGCCGTTTCGGGGATGGCAAATACACGCTCGTTAAAAATATATCCAACGGCCGCACCCGGTACCAGGTTGCCCATAAAGTACCAGAAATCATCAAAGCTGGAAAGCTCGTACAACGCCCCGCGCGAACCCATTTCGAACGGCATAAACGCCGGCACGCCCAACGCGACATCGGGGTTTGTGCCTGCGGCACGCGCCATAATGAGCCGGGTTACGTCTGGCATGACGCTAAGGTTTACGTGTATGCCCGTTTCGGGCGTAAAGCGCGTGTCTACCAGGCGTTGCAAAATGTCCACGTGCAGGTACGAATGGTTTACCCACACATTCACTGCGTCTTCACGGTTGCGTACTACAAATTTATCGGATGTATAGCTGGCGACAAGGTTTTGCGTACCGGCCCAAAGCCGCTCGTGCATTGGCGCACGTTCGCGGGGCAAATCATAAGAACGCCCAATATGAATGGCACTTAACGTCATGCCTGCGTCTACAAGCACATCCATAGATTCGCCCGCCATCTGCAGTACCGACATCTGCATGACGGGCCCGCCCGAGCCATTGAGTACGCTAAAAAACAGCGGCAACTCGTCTGGGCGTTCCAGCATTCTGTCAAGCAGCGATATGGCGGTTATCATATTGTTTGCCACGCCAGAGTTGTTGCCGCGCGGGCTAAATTCCGCCAATTGGTTAATCATGTCGCGGAAAATGACGTGGTACGCCTCCAAGTACGCCTGCGTATTTGGGATATATCTGGTTAAACGCCATGTGCGGTTGCGGTCAATTTCGCGCCCCGTCACACGGCGTATTTCCAGCGAAAAGTGGTTGATATGGTCGATCAAAAGGTGTAACTGCCGTAATTGCATGGCAATTGGCGCAAGCTCGGTACGGACAGAAATGACATTTTCGCCCGCTTGCAAATGGAAAAGCAGCGGTTCACCGTCTGCATCCGCAATGGTCTGGTTGCGCCAGCGTTCGTCGCGGAACGGCACAAGCGGGAAAGATGCCGCTTCCAAAAACGGTATTTCGCCATTTACGCGTATGGTTACAAAGGTGCTAAAGTCGTCTTGGTCGGTTATGGCATGGAGCGTCAAGGCGTAGTAACCGGTTTCGGGTACATGCACGGAGAAAAACACTTCGTCGCCAACTTCGCCCATGCTAAGCACATTCATGCGGCGGTCTATTGGGTGGAACGGGTACAAGCTCGGGTCACGCCAGCCTTGAAGCTGGGAAAATGGCGAGTTTTTTTGCGTGTACTGAATGGCATGAACCGTGATCAGTTCCCGGCTTTGCGGACGCCCGCGGTTTGGGTTAGGCTGCAAGATTATTTCCGAGAATACGCCAAGTTCGCCAATGCGAATGTCGCGGGAGGTTTCGTTTGTTAGCTCTATGCGGTTTTCACCCGCTTCCAGCAAAAATTTAAGCGGTAAATCGGTGGTAAAACCCGCGTCAAAAAGTTCTACCCTTTGCATACCGGGTATTTGCACTTGCGTAGGCGTAATTTCATCGCCAAAGCGGTTTAGGGGGAAATATTTAGTTTCACTTTCCCAAAAAACGGGCAGAGCTATGGTCGCCGCTTCTTCAAACTGGCGTTCGTCATTGATGGTAATGGAAACGATCAAGTTATTAAACGTGCGCGGCGGCAGTTCGTATTCCAGTGAAAAGGAATAAAGCCCCCTGTGCGGCACGGTGACATATTTTACAAAGCTTTCGTTATCGCCCAAAACCGTGTTTACAGGGATAGACGTGGTAAAAGACGGCGTTTGCCCACGTAGGTGCACATTGTCCGCCATAAAATCTACATATGTGTAGCGGGGGTTGCTCAGCGACCTTTGCAATAAATCCATCGCCGCCTGCACTTCCGTTTGGGAAACAGGTTCTAGTTCCACTCTCCCTGTCGAAAAAATAAAAAATGCAGCACCAGCAGTAAGCCCTATAACAATAGCCGACTGGATAAATAGCTTTAGATTCACAAACCCTCACCTCTTTTTGTTATGTATAAAGGGCGAAGGAACACTCCTTCGCCCCGAAACCTATCAATATTATTATCTACCGCCGCGAACTTGCTCTGGGTAGAAGGTTAAAATCGCATTATCAATTGCCTGCCATGCTTCTGTAAAGCGGTCGTTAAACTGGCGGTCCCAGTCTGGTAGGCGAGAGAACAACATATCAATCCAGTGCGGTTCGCTGTCGCCTGCGCCGGTTATTTCGGCATCCCATTTATTAATCCACTCATGCATGATAAGGCTGGAAGAACCTTCAAATTCATGCCTCCAAGGCACTACTTTATCAGAGAAGTTTACAACCTGTCCGTCTTCCCATAGCTGGATTACATATTGGAAGCCAGGCATGAGGTTGGCATCTGCAAAGCGCTGACGTCCGGCTTGGAACCAAAGTGCCATTTGTGCGTCGAACTCGGGGCCAATAACCATTGGGAAAGAGTCGTGCAATGCATAAGACATGCCATCGCCTGTGTTAAAACGTTGGTTTGCACGGGCTTCCCAGCTGCGTGTATCTGCTACCATAAATTGAACAAATTCAAACGCAATTGCAAGCTGTCTGTATTCTTCCGGGCTAAGCTCTGGGTTACCATCATTCATTGCCATGTTGTGGATTGCAATAGGGTCGAATACTACGCCAAGATGGTTGCCCATGTATGGAGTAGACGGGCGTGGGTAAATATCCCAGCCGGCCATTGTTGCGGTTCCGTCTGTGCCTGGTGTAGCCAGTGCGCCCATCATCCATGGGTCGCCATCGTTGGTTAGCAAGCGGCCGTTGCGGAAGAAGCGGTGTGACCACCACCAGTTTTCGCCCATAAATTCATAGATATCGCCGGAGTTTGGCCATACCAAGTGCTCGTTGTTAACGGTTAAGCGGCTTAGGATATTTCTTGTAGGCTCGGAGTTCACCCTTACAAATGGGTCGTTTGGCCCACGGTTTGCAAGCAAGTAGTGGAAGTCACGCGTTCCGGAGTCTGCAAGTACCCAAAGCGGAGCCATTGCGCCATAAAACTCTGCATGGCTAGAGTGGCCTACAAAACGCAGATATTCGTCAAAGGTCCAGTTTGGAGGGGGCACGTCAATGTTTTGTGCTTCCGCAAGGCTGTAGTTTACATAAATACCCCATGGCAGCAAGTATTGCGGAAGTGCAAACAACCGGCCATTGATACGCCCTAGGTCAAGCAGCGCAGGGTTAAATGTTTGCACTCTTGGGTCGTCTTCAAAAATGGTAAGGTCTGCAATCATGCCGCGCACCATATCGTCTACCAGGTTATCCACTGTAAAAATATCTGGGAAAAAGCCGCGCTCCATACGGAAGTTTTCACGGTATTGATCCCATGTGATGTCATCAGCGTTTGGCCCGCCGTAGCGTGCGTACAAGTTGATTTGAATGTTAGGGAAAATTTGGTTAAAAGCTTGTGCCGCCGCATGAACCTGCGCGTCTTGGCCAGCCATAAGCTGTTCCGCAGGGATGTAATTGCGGCCTATGTCCGGCAGCCATGTGCCGCTACCGCTCCACATGAACAGGGTAATTTCGCCTTCTGTGCTAAACGGCAGGCCAAATCCTTGCGCTTCATAAACGTCACCTGTAGCGGTATCGCTTGGTGTCGGTGTTGGCGGTGGTGCAGGGGCATCTGTGTCGTCTTGGTTTTGGTTTTCTGTGCCTGTTGTTGCTTGATTATCGTCGTTGTTTCTGCTGCCACACGCAGCAAGAGCAAGTACAAGTACCAAGCCTAATAGGATGAGTGTCATACCTTTTTTAATCATGGAATGATCTCCCTTTCTTTTTGTCCTCTAAGGAAATTGCACCCTTTTGGGTAGCGAAAGCGGCAAAACCGCTTTCAAAGTTGAGTTGCTATTCATCATTTTTGCCACTTTGGTACACGGCAAAATTAGCCTAAGTCTGTTGTATATTTTGTACAAACAACTTGGCTAAATAACGGATTCCTGTCACGATTATGGCATTTCCCTAATATTTTGTCAAGAAGTTTATTTCAGTTGTGTTACAAAAAATATCCGTTGGTTGCTGTGGGATACCAACTGATGTTTGATTTCATATCTTCGCCGCTTCGCCCACCAAGTATGTCACATACCTGCGGATACTATCCATAAACCGCACATCGTCCAGCTCGCCGTTGGCTATGCGGCTTAGGCCGCGCTCCCATTTGCCGGTGGTTTCTGGCTGGCGCATTTCTGGAGGGACTATGCTGATAAGCCTTATGCCCTTTTCTGTGGGTACTAAGTTTTTTTTCTTGCGCTCTACATAACCGGAGTAGATTAATTTTTCTATCATTGCCGCGCGCGTGGCAGGCGTACCAAGTCCGGAAGATTTTAAGGCTTCTTTTAGGGCCTCATCATCTACAAAACGGCCTGCGTGTTCCATTGCAGAAAGCAGCGTTGCCTCTGTGTACGGCTTTGGTGGCTGTGTTTTTTTGTGAAGAACTTCTGTGTCTGCAGCGGTTACGGTGTCGCCTTTGGCTAGCGGCGGCAATACTTCTGTTTCTGCGTCGTCTTGGGAAGCCTTTGCATTTTTGCCGCGTGGCTTTGGGGATATTTCTGCTGCGTCGCTTTCATGAGCATATACCACTTTCCAGCCGAGCTGACGGTCTACTTTCCCCCTGGAGCGGAAGGTTTCGCCCGCAGCGCGCGTTATCACAGTGGTGACATCGTACACATACGCCTCGTGAAACACTGCCAAAAAGTTGCGCAATATACGGTCGTACACCGCTTTTTCTTCCGCTGATAACACGGTTAGCGGCTTTTTAGAGCCTGTGGGGATTATGGCGTGGTGGTCTGTTACTTTTGCGTCGTTAACAATACGTGTGCCTGTGGGCAATTTTGGCAAGCCCAGCACATACGCTGCAAAACCGCTGTATGGCTCCGGCAGGGATTCCAACATTGGCTTCAATTTTGGGATCATATCCTTGCTCAAGTAGCGGCTGTCTGTACGCGGGTAGGTTATCATTTTGTGCTTTTCGTATAACGATTGCGCAATGGTCAGCGTCTTTTGTGCAGAAAGGCCAAGCTTGCGGTTGCATTCACGCTGCAACTCCGTAAGGTCGAATAACTGGGGCGGGAGCTGGCGCTTTTCTTCGGTTTCTACGCTTTCAACTGTGCCTTGTGCGCCTTTTACTTTTTCGGCTATGGCTTGGGCGTGTTCCTCTGTTTTGACTCGCTCGTTTTCGTCCTTATCGATGTAAATTCCTTTGTAGGTTTCCCCAGTTGCCGTTTCAAAATCCGCTTTTACTTCCCAATAATTTTCCGGTACAAAGGCGGTTATTTCGTGGTGGCGGTTGACGAGAATGGCCAGGGTTGGTGTTTGCACGCGCCCCATTGGCAGCAAGTCGCCGCATTTTATGGTGTACGCACGCGTGGCGTTCATGCCCACAAGCCAGTCTGCTTCCGCACGGCAGCGGGCAGACGCAAAAAGATTGTCGTACTCCTTGCCGTCCTTCATTTTGGCAAGCCCGTCGGAAATTGCCGCATCTGTAAGGCTGGATATCCATAGCCGCTTCACGGGTTTATCGCATTTGGCCCACTGATATATGTAGCGGAAAATCAGTTCTCCTTCCCGCCCGCTATCGGTGGCACATATGACTTGGTTCACTTCTTTTGAGTTTAGCATCTTTTTGAGCAGGTTTAGCTGCTTGCTGGTTTTTGGCAGGGCTTTTAACCCCATGGCTGGGGGAATAATTGGCAGGTCGTTCATGCGCCACTTTTTCAAATTTGGGTCGTAGTCTTCCGGCTCCTTTAGGGTTGCCAAGTGCCCTATTGCCCAGGAAATTATATATTCGTCGCTATATAAAAAGCCGTCGCCTTTTTGCTTGCATTTAAGCACGCGGGCGATGTCACGGCCTACGGATGGTTTTTCTGCGATTATTAGCGTTTTCATGTATTTCCTTTCTAAGACCCTGGGGCTACCCGCCCCAAACCCCGGCAAACTTTTGAAAAAGTTTGACCAAAACTTAATTTTTGACCTATATATGTTTACATAGACAAGATTTTTCTCAATTTTTGCGTGCATATACTATAACACTAAACATACCAGAGGTGCAAAATGAGACGCAAATTTTGGAACAGACGCAGAAAAACTAAAGCCGCCAAAAAGCCCATGCACTGGCGCATACCAAGGCGATATCTTGCTTTTGCGATGCTACTGGTTTTGGTGGTCGTATTTGTACATAGCTTTTACCGCTTCGATAGGCGCATTTTGCCCATGGTACTGGAAGCCGCCGAGCTTCGCATTCAAGCAGAAATTAACAATGTAATCAACTATGTAGTGCAGGAAATTATTACAGAGCGCAGGGTGGCTGCAGCGGACTTTCTCATCCAAAGCCCATACACTGTGGGGCATTCCGGCCCGGTGTTGTCTGTAAACACGGTGCTGGTTAATGATATATGTAACGCAGCCGCCCAAAGGATATCTAAGCGGCTAAATAACTTGGAACCCGAAATTGTATCGGTACCAATGGGCATGGCTTTTGGGTTAGACACCTTGGCACAAACCGGGCCGCGGTTTTCTTTTACCCTTGCGCCCATTGGCAATGCGCTAGTAGACCACGAATCCAGCTTCTCTGCGGTGGGAATCAATCAAATCCACTTTGCGGTGTGGCTGACGGTAGAATCTGTAGTGCGCATTATAAACCCCGTGCATTCGTCGGAAATTATTGTAATGCGTAATGTTTCATTGGTAGACACGGTAATAAGCGGCGTGGTACCAGAAACTTTTGTGAATATGGATGTGCCGAATATTACGGTTGCGCCGTAGGCATCACACTCAAAATGTCGCTTACAGCTTTAAGTACCGTCCTTAAATCCTCAAACTCTGAGGGAAACATTTTGAATTGCAAGACTCCGTCGCACGACATTTTTTCCCGGCCGTTATAGATATATTTTCTCCTGTGCAAACAACCCTTTGCATTTGCCCCGATACAACCCGTGCATTCCTTCATCAAAAAGAATATGTGGTCGGCAAATTCGGGAGATGTTTCCGACAGCTTCGCCAATGTCTCAACAGTGTAGTCCGCTTTCTTGGTATTCCCGTATTTTTCCTGTTCCCGCTTAGTGTTGTAACTTATCCAACCTATTTGATGCGAAAGCGTATCGTTGGTAATAAAAATTTTATAGGATAGCCCATGGGGCGAAACATATGATATTTTACTGTATGGATACCCGCCCGCAATATTCCGCGTAAAATCCATCGTCTTTTTCATGTCTTTAAGCAGATATTGGTTTGTTTGCAAAATTTCACGTTGCAAATCATGAGTAAGCCCCCGTATGCACTCTTCCAATATGCGTTTGCCTGTTATAGACAAATGGACAGGGTGCGGCACGCTTGTAATTATTTCTTCCGGCTCGATGGGTTCATAATCTGCATATTCTGTGATAACAAATGACTTCACTACCAATTTAGTGCGTTTATCACAAGCAAGCGCAAAATTAAATCCGTTTTCAAAAACATCCGGAGTATCTCTTTTTTTCAATGCCTTGATATAGGGGTCTCTTCTCGAAATGCAGCGTAATTCATTGCCAATACAAATCCACATGGCTTTTTTGCCGTATGTGACGGAGATATCAACATATTCGTTCATCGGCAAGTCATTGTTAAAATGGTGGGTGTTTGGCTTAAAATCCCCGCCCAAAATATCCGTTACCCTTCGGTTGTCCATGCCAGTTGCAAAGCCAATATGCCCTTTTCCTATAAGTACGTAGAGCGCGGGAGAATCCATTTTTACCGTCATATCAAGCCGAAACGGCAGCTTATATTTGTCCGGTAAAAAAACATACGACTTTATAGGCGTGTCGCTGTATAGAAATACCGTATTCAAAGCTGTGTTTGTAGTCATGCTCAGTTCGCCATTTTCAACATTGAACGAAACCTGACCATGCGGAACAAATGATTCAAGGGGAATATTGTGAATAATCATAGTGGCCTCCAATTCATTTGATTATCTATAAAGCCCAAGGGAATCCCATTTCCGAAGGTAATTTGCATTGCTTGTGGCCTTCCATCAAGGCTAAATGAAGGTCTTTGACATAAGTACATTTATTCTCTAAATCTGCCGTTACAAACTCCGGTTTGAATGGCCGGAACGGCACATTGGCAAACACACTGTCGATCACAGCCGTAAAGGGCCGCACTGTTTCGATATTGCAAATTTGCGGGCGCAAGCCTTTGATGCTTTGGGCGGTGAAAGCTACTTTATTCCAATCGCCGTCATCTAAATCTTCGCTCAACTGCTCTACACGCCCATCATTGTGGTAAATTGTGCAATAATCCGCAGGCTTGTATATGTCTATTTTTATACAGGCGTTTTCAAAAGTGTATTCCAGCGTGGGGTGGATTGTAACGTCTGTCGCATGAGACGCGGTATAGAATATATCTGCGCCGGCGGCTTTCCCACGGAATACAATTGTATCAAAAGTTTCTATATCATTGGCACGGTAGCACTCTGCAGAAAGGCTTTGCAATGGTGCCGCTTCCGCAATGCCTGGCCCAAGCATAAACAGCATATTATGAATATAATGCGCCGTGGCATTGCTGGCCACAGAGTCGTTGATTGGCTTGCCATCCGCAGAAAACAGTTTCCCCGCCCAAGCACTGCGGGCATAGTAGGCCCAGTCTCTTGGCCACGACACAAATGCTTTTAGGGATATTGGCTTGCCAAATTCGCCAGATAAAATCCGCTCTTTTAGCTGAAGCATTAGCGACGCAAAGCTTAGCTGGAAGCCTACCGCTAGGGATTTGCCTGTAGTGCGGACTTTTTCCGCCAGTTGGTCTAGTTCCTTTATTGTTGGAACAAGCGGCTTTTCGCAAAGTACGTGCGCCCCGTTATCCAGGGCCGTCATGCACTGCTCAAAGTGAAAATGGATTGGGGTGGATATTATAGCTAAGTCTGCGGTATGCTCTGCGAAAAAATCTGATAGCTGGTTGTAAATGGGCAGGTGCTTAAATCGTTCGTACTCTGGTGACGCGGCGGCATATGGGTCTACAACGGCTATGAATTGAAGTTCATCGGCCATTTTGGGGTGAAGCAACATTTTTACGTAGTTTGCGGCATATCCGCCTGCGCCTACCAGTATGGTTTTTAATGGGGGCATAATTGTTCCTTCTTTAAGCGAAGCAAATCCGCAATTTACGGGCGGATATGGCTTCGCGTTTTGCCCCATAATACCACAACTACTAAACCGGCTCAATATACCTATTCACATCTTCTTGCGTAATGCCGGGATGAAGCGCAATGTTTAACATATCCGCGATAATTTTTGACAGCCGCCCTATTACAGCGTCCACTTCCTTGGGCGTGACAAACATATTGCCGGAATACGGGGCTAAAATTTCTGTAATAAGCCCATATCGGTCCGCTTCTTGCATGTCGGCAAGCATGTGATAGAAGGGTTCGCCTTCCGGGGTAGCTTCTGCCATTGCGCCAAGCATCTTGTCCATTGTGTCGTTTACCAAGGTGGCTGCATCTACTACCGTAGGCACCCCTATCGCTATGACAGGAACGCCCATGCTGTTTTTGTTGATGGGCGTTCTTTTATTGCCCAGCCCCGCGCCCGGGTTTATTCCTGTGTCGGATATTTGAATAGTTGCGTTTATGCGGCTGGTGCGCCGCGCCGCCAGTGCGTCTATGGCTATCACTAAATCAGGTTTTGCCTTTTCCACCACGCCCTTTACAATTTCAGCAGTTTCGATGCCCGTTATGCCCATTACCCCAGGCGAAAGCGCACACACTGCCCGTAGGCGGCCTTGCAGGTCCTGCGGTACGTCTTCGCCCAAGTGGCGGGTTACAAGCAGTTTTTCGCAAACTTTAGGGCCCAAAGCGTCCGGTGTAACTTGGCGGTTGCCTAGGCCAATGATTAAAATTGTGGCGTTCTTTGGCAAGTCGTGCAAATTGCCCAGTTTGCGGGCTAAAATTTTTACTATTTCCTCGTGGGTTTCCGGGCTGTTCTCTTTCATTGCATCGGATTCCAAAGTGATATAGTTACCAATTGGCTTACCCATTGCTTGTGCGCCTGTTTCGTCTGTTATTTCTACCCATGTTACGGTTACGCCAAGAGTTTCGTCCTGTTCGACAGTTATTTCTACACCGGGTATTTCTGTGTTTGTGTCTCCGCAAATATTTTCGCGTATTTCTATTGCCAGGTCTGTGCGTATGTTTTTGTTTGTTTTCATAGTTTTAATCACCACGCTTAGTTTGGCTTGGTGATAATGAATTATGTATTTTTTCGGCATAAAAAAGCAGCTTATCGCTAGTTTGCCTTTGGCAAACTAGCGATAAGCCGCGCGTTTCGTACAGAACAATGAACTAGCAGCAAAAAAAACGAGGGCTTTCGCCCCCGCCTTTTCAGATATATGCGGTAATAACCGAATAAGCATGTGTATTACAAACTTATGACACAAACCAATAATACACTGTGGCCATTCTGATGTCAATATAATGTCGAAATTTTTTTTATCCGCTAGTAAAGCGATAAGCCGTTTTTTAATCCCACGCATATTCCTGTTCTACTTGCGGTGGTATTTCAAATTGCGAAGTCCAATCCCTATAGCAGTCTACACACAGGTCAATTATATGAGATTCCCCATCATAGGGCGAATGATATCCCCAGTTTTTTGTTATCGAGATATGATCCTCAAAATATCCTGTGGTGTCTTTTTCTACATCACGCCCACAATAGTTGCAACACACATCGGTTACTTCTGGCAACACTGCAGCACGGTCTAAAAATGTTTTCATCCCCAAACTCCCCCTCATGCTTATGGCAATTAAATGACGCAGACTTATTATTCCTATTTACCGTGCCGGCAACACAGGGAAAGGAAGGGTATACATCTTTTTATTTGAAGATTACTTTGGCCCGCCTTCGCTTACGCCGCTACGCGAAACAACGCCAAATACCGTACGCAGCAAAATCCGTAAATCGAAAAGGAAACCTATTCGCCTGGCGTATTCGCCGTCATAGGCGGCTTTTTTTTCTATTGGCAATTCGTCCCGGCCGCTCACTTGCGCTAGGCCTGTTAGCCCAACAGGGACGGCATTTGCACCATATTTTTCACGCTCGGCAATAAGGTCGTCTTGGTTCCAAAGTGCAGGGCGCGGCCCAACCAGCGACAAATCCCCCTTTAGGATATTAATAAGCTGCGGCAGCTCATCCAGGCTGGATTTGCGTAAAAACCGCCCCACAGGCGTGATAAGCGCTTCCGGGTTTTGCAAAAGGTGGGTTGGCACATCTTTTGGTGCGCCTGTATACATACTACGAAATTTGTAAATCATAAAAAATCTACGGTTCTTGCCATATCGTTTTTGCTTAAAAAACACCGCCCCCGGCGAACTGGCTTTTACTAATGCTGCCAAAACTGCCATAAGCGGCAGCCACAGCGGCGCAGTAACCAGCACCAGCACTATGTCCCATGCTCTTTTGATATATAGGTACATGCAAGCCTCCGGAAAACTTGTCTTGTTTATTTTATGTTGACAGCTGCGCTTCTATTCGCAAGCATAAAAAATTTTTAATCGCCTACAGAAATCAGTGACATATCTATATTTATTATTGCCCGCGGGTATTCACCCCAAACAATGCCCATCGACAAAATATTTGCTGGGGTATTTTCTAAAGCATACAAAAAGCGGACTGCACTTGCTACTTCGCTCCCTGCGCTAATGCGCAATTCGTCCACTTGTCCAATCCTATGTGCATAAAAACCCGTTGTCCGGTTTGCAGTAAAATTTAACCGGCGCAAGCTATTTGTCGCCGCCACTTGATTCACCTCTTGCAATGCCAAAGCACGCTCGTTGTAGGTCATTAACCGCGGTTTTGCATGTAGCGTCTCTAACTCGCGCAAATTATCTTGATAGGCAGCATAATGTCTTGCCCTGGTGGCATGTTGGTTTTCTTGCAGTCTTACATGGTTGCGCAAATGGCGAACATCACGTGCCATTGGTAAAAGCCAAAACGCCGCTACTACCACAATAAGCAAGCAATTTGCCGCAACAAATAAAAAAATTTGTTTGGTTCCCCAGTGTGTTGTGTTCATATCAATTGGTGCCTCCTTCGTCGGTACAAAAAATCAGCCTCGCCTATTTTTTACATGTTCCTCTTACACAACCGTAGCAAGCTGCGGCAATGTTGCTTCAAACAGCCATTGCACAAGCCACGAGCCTTCCAGCATATCATTAACCATAGGGTGAGCAGTTACAACAAATAATGCAACCAAAACAAGCGCAAGCCAAATAATAACCGCGCCTATTGCCACACCAAATATAAACCCGCCAATACGGTTTAATGTGCGGATAACAGGCAGCCTACTTACAATATCCAACGCATAACCAATAAAAGTTAGCGCCAGCATGATGAGTAAAAACACCGCCAAAATAGCGATTCCGTTAATAACCATGTTGGCAAAAAAACCTGCGATATATTCCTCCACCGTGGCAACTTGCAATATTTCAAACATATTTGGGGTGTTATATGAATGCAGCAGGCTTTGCAAAATTCCGGGCAGTGGCAGGGTATCTATCAAATCTGCCCCACGTGCGGCTGTTTGGTCTGCGATAAAGCCTTCTAAGTTCATAGCGCGGGCAATACCGTTTTGAATAGTAGGGAATAATTCTGTTTGGCGCAGCCCGCGTGCAACATGCGGGTACAACTGGCGCGCCACAATTATAGCAACAAAAAAGGACACCAACCTATATACTGCGCGAATTAAGCCTTTGTGATACCCTGCTATGGCGCACAAGGCAACAAT